>Ga0169931_10000074_pt1 | contig 137259 bp, 130 predicted proteins | sample Kivu_15m_20L_FD_129675 | JGI IMG/M metagenome (GOLD analysis project Ga0169931, IMG submission 129675) | Freshwater microbial communities from Lake Kivu, Western Province, Rwanda to study Microbial Dark Matter (Phase II) - Kivu_15m_20L... | ecosystem: Environmental > Aquatic > Freshwater >... | reverse complement strand
TAAGAGTCACCGTGTGCTGGCTGAGCGTCTTCCCTGCTCCTCGGGTAGCGCAAGGCGAGATCCAATGAGAGAGCTACGCGCGTAGATCCTGAAGTCTAGGGCTTGCGGACGCGGGTTCGATTCCCGCCGCCTCCACCAATCAATGAAAAGGCCACCCTTGCGGTGGCTTTTTCATTGATGGAGGCGGTGTGGATGAGAACCCGCGTTGGGTTCGACAAATCGGCAGGAAAGCCGATTTGGGGCGCGCAAGCGATCCGAGCGCAGCGAGGACGAGGGCCAGGGATGGCCCGAGCCATTCCCGCCGCCTCCACCAATATTTAAACCCCAACCTCTCTCGGTTGGGGTTTTTTCTTGTCTGAACTCGCAGGAACCCTCACCAGCCCGCACGGCCCGATGCCAGGTCGTTGATTTTCAACAAACTGCCTGATCGGTCCGCGCTTGCGGATTGCGGACTTTCAGTTGGCCCGAAATCTGGCTCGTCCCGACGGCCGCCGGCGCCGCCACGTTGCAAATAGTCGGTACTTGTCGATATCTACCGACGAAACGGAACATCTCAGCCAGCACTGACCTGCGTCGCGACCGTCTTGGTCGACGTAGCCAGGCACGACTCCTCTTAGGCCTCGATGTCCACCTGCCGGTAGAGCGCCCGGCTGCAGAGCTTCAGGAACTTGGGTCCGATCCCCTCGCTGCGCCAGCGTTCCAGGGTGGCCTCGCTGATGCTCCAGCGTGCGGCCAGTTGTTTTTGATTGAGGTGAGCGACTTCCAAAAGGCGCTGTTCCGCCCGGGAGCCAAGGCGCAGCGCGGCCTGGCGGCGGAATGGGTGTAAACGGGTGTCCTTTTGGTTGCCTGCCCGGCAAGACCCTTTGTTTTCGGATATTGCGATTATTCGTTTATTTCGGTTATACTTCCTCTCATGATGCTGTTCGAAGCTTCCAGGAGGCTGCCATGACCACACTCTCTCCCACCCATTCGTTGCCGACGGCCGAAGAAGTTGCCATCGCCCGCGAGAGCGGCCGGGCGCTGTCCGCCTTCCTGCAGACCCGTGCGGAAACCCAGCAGATCGAGATCTTCGACGACAAGGGCGCATCCCACCCGGTTCGCGTCCCGGTATCGGCGCTGCGGCTACTCGTGGACGTCCTGACCGAAATCGGTGAGGGCAACGCGGTCAGCATCATCCCGATCCACGCCGAGCTGACGACCCAGGACGCAGCGGACGTGCTCAACGTCTCGCGACCGTTCCTCGTGCAGTTGCTGGAGCGCGGCGAGATCCCGTTCCACAAGATCGGCACGCACCGTCGCGTCCGCTACCAGGACGTGATCGCGTACAAGGAGCGGATCGACGCTGAGCGCAGCAAGGCCCTTGATGCACTGGCCGAGCAAGCCCAGGCGCTCAAGATGGGGTACGAATGAATGAGTTCGAACTTCACCGTCATCTACGACGCGTGCGTGCTCTACCCGGCACCGTTGCGCGACCTGCTGATGCGCCTGGCGCTAACCGATCTGTACCGGGCGCGTTGGACGGACATCATCCACGACGAGTGGACGCGTAACGTTCTGAAGCAGCGGCCAGACCTGAAGGCCGAAGATCTGGATCGGACGCGATCTCTAATGAACGCCCATGTCCGCGACAGCCTGGTCACCGGATTCGAGCATCTGATCCCGTCCGTCGAACTCCCGGATGCCGATGACCGGCATGTGGTGGCCGCCGCCATTCACTGCGGTGCGAGCCTGATCGTGACCTTCAACCTGAAGGACTTCCCGCCGGAACGGCTCAAACCCTACAACCTGACCGCCCAGCACCCGGACGACTTCATATTTGACCTACTGGATCTGCACGCCGCCCGAGTGTGCGAGGCCGCTGCCAACCATCGCCGATCGCTGAAGAACCCACCCAAGACGGTTGATGAACCTGGACACGCTGCTCAAGCAGGGACTGACACAGACCATCGGCCAGTTGCGGGAGTGGAAGCTAGCGATATGACGGACGCGGGTTCGATTCCCAAACCGGAATTGAACTGGCGCCGAAAGCAGACGAGGTTGAGCAGCCTTTCCGGGCACCAATCAGCGCGAAAAACCCGCTTGATCGTCCACGGCCGATGCCCGTACCGGCAGGCTTTTCGATCCGGTTCGCACTGGTTCGCAGCAGCCCGGAGCGCTTCGATTCCGCACTTTCAATAGTCGTTTGATGCGGGGTATCGTCCCACCACCAATAATGAAACCCAACCGTTCTCGGTTGGTGTTTTTTCTTGCCTGATCGCGCAGGAACCCGCTTACTCGTGCGGATTCCTGCGGACTTCGCCAGTCAGCTCATGGCTCCGTCCAGGGCCACATTGCCTCTCTCCCGGCCGTTTTTGTCTCTGGCCTCCCTCCCCCATACATGCCCGAAGTCCGCAAAGGCCGCCAAAATAGCCCATAAAATCAATGATTTAAGCGCGGACGAATCAAGCGGTTGGATTACAGCATTGGCTGCCAGAGGGGACACACAGCTCACCCCAGCGAGCTGTCGCACTTGCAGTTTGTCAGAAACTCGCCTATATTTTCGGACATGAACACGACGATCAAGACCGCCGAGCTGATTCGCGGGCGCATCGAGGCGATGCAGATTGGCGAGCCTTTCACCCCGACAGCATTCCTTGAATGCGGCACGCGTGCGTCCGTCGATCAGACTCTGTCGCGCCTCGTCAAGACAGGGTCGATCGAGCGAGTGACCCGCGGCGTCTTTGTGCGTCCTGAGGTCAGCCGTTTCGTCGGCAAGGTGATGCCTGAACCGCTGAAGGTGGCCGAGACCGTTGCCAAGACCACTGGGGCGGTTGTCCAGATTCACGGTGCCGAAGCGGCGCGTCGGCTTGAACTGACCACTCAGGTTCCAACCCAATCTGTATTCGTGACATCGGGCCCGTCAAAGCGCATCCGCGTGGGGAAGATGGAGATCCGTCTGCAGCACGTCTGCCAGCGCAAGTTGGCCCTGGCGGGTCGACCCGCCGGACTCGCGCTTGCGGCAATGTGGCACCTCGGCAAGACGGAAGTAACGCCGGCTCTCGTCGAGAAGATTCGGCGCAAGCTGGGATCGAGCGAGTTCGAGGCGCTGAAGTCAGCAACCAGCTCAATGCCCGCGTGGATGAGCGACGCCCTGTTCTTGAATGAAAGGGGCCGGAGCGACCGGACGGCCGTTCATGCCTGAGTTCTTCCTGCACCTGAAAGCTCAAGAGCAGTCCCAAATCTATCGGGCACTGGCTCCTCAGCTTGCCCGCTCGCCCGTCGTACTGGAAAAGGATGTCTGGGTCTGCTGGGTGCTGCAGGCCCTGTTCACCATGCCCGGCCGACTGCCAATGGCCTTCAAGGGCGGCACATCAGGCCATGCTGGCCGATCTTGCCCATGGGCAAGCTGCTGTGACCGATCGCGCTCTGCTCGCGGATGTCGTCAAGCACAAGAAGGTCTTCTACAACGCGAGCTACGCCAACTACGACGCATGCCTGACCGGGCAGCTCAGGCTCATTCCAGAAGATGCCGCACTGGCCGCGCTGCGCGATGACTTCCAGCGCATGATCGGTGCCGGAATATTCATCGGCGAGCCACCCGCGTTCGATGCCATCGTCGATCGTCTGCGCGCGCTAGAAGCAGCGATCAATGGGTGCGGCAATGGTTGAAGCAGGCATCGCTGTTAAGGCTCTGTTGCAAGGCGCCACACTTGAGCGCAAACAAGAAATTGCAGCAGCTCGTCGCCCTATCGAGCCAGGATCGCGAGCGAATCGGCACGCTGGGCCGTGCGGCGCCCTCCGCGCTGCAGATCCACCGAGTCCTGATGGAACAACCGGTCGCCACCTCGAACAACTCGGCATCGTGCGCGAACTCACGGCACAGAAGCGCAACCGGTTGTTCAGCTACCATGGCTAGGTGGAAAGCATGAATCGAGGGACGGAGTTGCCGGAGCAATGATGTACCGCTCGAGATAGGACGTATTTCAAGGTGCTGGCGAATGACCCATGAGCCCGCATTTCAGGGGATTTTGGAATGAACGTTTCCGATATCGTGCGCCAGCGGCGCTCCATCCGCGACTTCTGTCCCGACACCGTACCGCAGCCACTGCTCGCTGAGGTATTGGATGCCGCGCGTTGGGCTCCCTCGGGCAGCAATATTCAGGCGTGGCGCATCATCGCGGTAGCCGGTGCCGAACGCGATGCCATTGTCGAGATGACCCGAACTGCCATCTCTGCGCCCAGCTTCGGCAAGACAGCCGACCCCTTCCCGATCTATCCGCCCGAGCTATGGGAGCCGTTGCGCACGCGTCGCTATACGCTCGCCGAAGACATGTACCGGGCTCTTGGCATCCCCCGCGAAGATAAGCCTGCGCGACTGGGTCATGTTGCTCGGAACTTCGAATTCTTTGGGGCGCCGGTGGGGCTGTTCTTCGTCATCGATCAACGAGTCGTGCACGGTCAGTGGGCACACCTTGGTATGTTGATCCAGACCGTGGCACTACTGCTTGAGGAACGCGGCCTCGGCAGCTGTATGCAAGAGGCTTGGGCGTCTTTTAGACCGCAGCTGGCTGAGCGATTCAACTTGGCACCGACCGAGATGGTCTATTGCGGCATGGCAGTGGGGTTTCCTCGGCTCGACAAGCCGGTCAACCAATTTCCGCGCTCGCGTATCGAACTCGACGAGCTTGTCGAATTTCGCGGGTTTTAGCTAATCAGCGGTCGCGCCGCCATCGATCACGAGCGGATGACCCGTAACAAAACTGGAGGCGTCCGAGCACAACCACAACACGCCCGCTGCGATTTCCTCTGGTCGCCCGAAGCGACCCATCGGGGTCATACCCTCGACGATTTTTCGCAGCTCCGGTCGCGCCGTGACGCCCTCGACCATCGGAGTGTCGATCACGCCGGGACAGACGCAGTTGACGCGCACGCCTTTTCGCGCCCAGCGCAACGCCGCATGCCGAGTCAGGCCGACGACACCATGCTTGGTCGCCGTGTATGCCGGCTGTGACGCATTACCAACAAGACCGTTGATAGAGGCCGTGTTGACGATGGCGCCCTGCCCCTGCTCCAGCATGACTTTTGACTCAGCCCGCATGCAGAACATCACGCCGCTCAAATTGATGCCGACACTGCGATCCCAGTTTGCGGACTCCCACTCATCGACGCCCAAGCTATTGATGCCCGCGTTGTTGTGAGCAAAGTCGAGACGACCAAACTCGCTCACTGCGCGCGCGACCAGAGCGTCAACCTCAGACTCGATCGCCACATTGCACAGTTGGAAGACGGCACGACCGCCGGCAGCCTCGATCGCTCGAACCGTCCCCTCGCCCCGCTCGACATCGACGTCCGAGACCACGACAGCCGCGCCCGACTCCGCGAAGGCGATAGCCGTTGCCCGCCCGATACCGGAAGCCGCGCCGGTGACCAATGCCACTTTGCCTTGGAATTGATATTTCACTTCTTTGCCCCCTTCAATGTTTTGACCAGTCAATCCATCACATCCACGAATCGCGCGGATCAGCCCACACTTCTGCGCCAACTCCGGATCGATCAGCGGTGAACTTTCCGAACCGACTTGCGTGAAAAGCGAGCGGCTGTGCCGCCACCGTGGAAATGTTCTCGATACGACCTAAGATGATTGTGTGATCACCGCCCGGCAGCAAGGACTCGACACGACACTCGATACGCGCTAGCGCACCGTCGATCACCGGAGGCGTCGGATGCGAACGCCACCACTCATCTATTTCAAACTTGGTTTGCCCCGAACGCGCGAAATGCAACGCAATATCAGCCTGGTGCGCAGCCAAAATATGGATCGCGAATGGGCATCCCAAAGAAAATGCCGCGAGGCTGCCACTCTTGTTTGCTAGACACCACAACATCAACGGCGGATCCAAAGAAACAGACGTTACGGAGTTCGCCGTTACGCCTACTGGCTCTGGACCCGGGTTGACTGCGGTCACGACGGTGACGCCGGTCGTAAACAGACCGAAGACTCGTCGAAGTTCGCGAGTATCCACTCGATAAACCCCGTCAGTAGACCCGCGCCGGGTGCTGAATGCGCGGCTCGCCAAGCATCTCGCGATAGGTTGGAGGTTGCTTACCGTTTCTATCTTTGATGCCGTATTGCAGTGCAATCTCGGCACCAACCAAGGTCTGACCCGACAATTTGGCATTGTTTGGGTCAGAGGCGATCGCATAAAGAATGTCGCCCGAGAACTGAGGCGTCTCCACCACCTCGAGAAACGGCGCGTACTGATCCGGACGCTCCTTGAACGCCTTCTGCGAGCGCTCGGTCAACAGCGGACCCATCCACAAGGAAACACAGCATACGCCAGTGTTCTCAAAGTCCACGGCCATATCGGCGGCGAACTTGTCCACACCCACTTTCTGCGCGCCGTAGGCGGGCCCGTGCATGTAGCAAGCCGAACCAAACGACGATGAAAATGAAATCAGCCCACGGCCTTGCTTCACCATGATCGGCGCCGCGTAATAGCACGCGAAGTACGCAGACTTCAAACCGACATCCAAGATACGCACAAGATCAACCGATCGCTTCCAGAACGGCTCAGGCAGAATCAGCTCGTCGTGAATGAAGGTGACGTTGTTGTGCAGGATGTCGATACGGCCCTGCTCGCGCTCAACTTGCTGGATCAGCGCCTCGATGTCAGAAGGTTTCTCGTGGTCGCAAACGACCGCGATACCCTTGCCGCCGGCGGCTGTGATCTCATCAGCGGTTCTTTGCACCGTGCCACCGAGGAAGTGATCCTCTTCACGCGTGCTTCGCCCCGTGACATACACCGTCATGCCTTTGTCGCCCAAGGCGAGCGCAATGCCTTTACCCGCACCGCGACTCGCGCCAGTGACGATCGCTACTTTTGGTTGATAGTCGCTCATCATGTCCCCCGAAGTAGTGTTGAACGAATCAGGATCCCTTGGCGAGCTCAAGGAAAATCGGTTTCTCCCCGCCGCCATGCACAGCAATCTGCGCGCCGCTCACATAACGCGACAGCGGCGATGCCAGAAACAAACAAACGTCTGCGATGTCGGCAGGCTCACCCATGCGACCAAGTGGCAACATCGACCCTATCCTCGACAAACCCGCCTCGCCGCCATAGTGGTCGATCGAGTTCGGCGTTGCCACAAGACCGACGATCAAAGAATTCACGCGGATACCAACCGGCCCCCACTCCATCGCCAACGACTCGGTGAGATTGACAAGGCCCGCTTTCGACGCGCCGTAGGCCGCGCTGAAAGGCGATGATCGAACAGCCGAAACACTGGCAATGTTGATGATCGACCCACCTCCGGCAGCGACCATCGGCCCGTAGACCGCTTGGCTGGTGAAAAACGCGGCGGTCAAGTTGAGCTGAATGATTTTTTCGATGAGTGCAGGATCAGCATCCGCCGAGGGCATCTCGCGCCCACCACCCGCATTATTGATCAGGACGTCAACCCGACCGTGACGCCCCAATGTCTTTTCGATCCACTGCCGACACTCTGTCGCTTTGCGGATATCGCACAGGTGATGTTCGACCGTCCGCCCGGCAATTTCCGGTAGCGCCTGCGGAATCCGCCGCGAGCAAGTGATGACGGTCGCCCCAGCCTGGAGAAAGCGCAGACTGATTCCCGCCCCTATGCCGCTGACACCGCCCGTGACCAACACCACTCGACCCGAAAGGTCGAGCGCGTCGTCGAGATTTGGCGATAGTCCTTTCTGCATGGCGTATGCGTAAAAATTTGCTATGTTATTTACGCGAACGATCATTCTATTACCAATTCATGTGTCGGTCGCGAATTTTCGGACGGGGGCCATCGACGAATCATGCAGTCTGTCTCAACTCAGACCCTGCCGGGAGTTCTCAGCGCAATCAGCACCCGTCTGCCCGATCGGGTCGCCATCGAGGATGGCCCGCGGCGAATCACGTATCGCCAGTTGTGGCTGCACGTTACCGAGGCTGCTGCCGCGTTTGTCGCCTCGGGAGTCAATCCCGGAGATCGCGTCGGAATCTGGGGACCTAATGGCGCCGACTGGATTATCGCCGCTCTCGGTGCTCAATCGGCCGGCGCCGCCATCGTCCCACTCAACACCCGCCTCAAGGGGCGTGAGGCCGGAGACATCCTTCGTCGCAGTCAGACACGGGTGCTGTGTCACTCGGGGCACTTTCTGCAACTCGATTTCGACGCCCTATTAGCCGATGAGTCGCTACCCGCATTGACCCATCGCGTTGAGATGGGCAGCACCGCATGGAGCGCGTGGATTGAGCAGGCGCAGGCCCAAGACCGACAGGAAGTGCACGCCCGCCTTGCGCGGCTCGGACCGCAAGACCTCGCTGACGTGATGTTCACTTCAGGTACGACGGGTCAACCCAAGGGCGTTATGTCATCGCACGGACAGAACGTGCGGGTATTTACCGAGTGGAGCTCGATTGTCGGACTCGATGAGCAAGATCGATATTTGATCGTCAACCCATTTTTCCATGCCTTCGGTTACAAGGCGGGTTGGCTATCGTGCCTGCTGACGGGAGCGACCATCTTGCCCATGGCCGTCTTTGATGCAGCAGAGGTCATTCGTCGAATCCGTGACGATAAAGTTTCCGTCTTGCCCGGACCACCCACCCTGTTCCAGTCCATGCTCATGCATCCGACGCTGGACCGAACCCTTACCGCGTCACTGCGCCTCGCTGTGACAGGCGCTGCCAACGTACCGACTGCACTCATCGAACGCATGCATAGCGAACTCGGTTTCCGCACAGTCATTACTGGTTACGGACTCACCGAATCGACCGGCACCGTCAGCATGTGCCGACCTGGCGACGATGCAGAGACCATCGCACGCAGCTGTGGCGCGCCGCTGCCCGGCGTGCAAGTCAAGATCGTCGACGATCACGGGAATGAAGTCCCGAGCGGAAGCGAGGGCGAAATCTGGGTGCGGGGCTACAACGTCATGCAAGGCTACCTCGACGATCCTATCGCGACCGCCGCGACGATCGATGACGACGGGTGGCTGCATACTGGCGATATCGGCACCCAGGATACACACGGTTACCTGCGAATTACCGATAGAAAGAAAGACATGTTCATCGTCGGTGGTTTCAATTGCTATCCGGCTGAGATCGAATCCTTGATCAGTGCACATCCGTCCGTATCACAAGTCGCTGTCGTCGGCGTACCTGACGAACGAATGGGTGAAGTCGCTGCGGCTTACTTGGTCCTGCGGAGCGGTCAAAGCTTGACAGAGGAACACTTCATCGCCTGGTGCAAAGAAAACATGGCTAATTACAAGGTGCCGAGGCAGGTGCATTTTGTCACTCACTTGCCAACGACGGCATCGGGCAAGGTTCAGCGCTTTGCACTACGAAACAGCGTCGCCAAAGAAGACGTGACCACATGAGCGCAACCCCATGGTTCTCGCAAGTCGAGCCCGCTGTCTCGATCGACGATCCCGAAAACTTCCCGTGGGATGAAGACACGGATTTGCTGGTGGTGGGGTCTGGTGCCGCAGGGTCCGCAGCGGCCATCGAGGCTGTGGAAAATGGGCTGCGCGTGACGCTCCTTGATCGCTACCACGGCGGCGGTGCAACCGCAGCTAGTGGCGGCGTGCTGTATGCCGGTGGCGGAACCTCCATCCAAAAAGAAGCAGGAGTCGAGGACTCTGCGCAAAATATGTTTGCGTATTTATCGATGGAAACGCGTGGCTGCGTCGCCGACGAAACCTTGATGCGGTTTTGCGCACAGAGCGCCCACACCGTCGAGTGGCTCAAAGACAAAGGCGTTGAATTCCGCTCGGAGCTTTACCCCGACAAGACCTCCTATCCGCAGGTCGACTATTTTCTTTATCACTCAGACAATTCGCTGCTGCCCGAGTACGCAGCCAAGGCACGCCCCGCTGCTCGCGGTCATCGCGGTGCGGGCAGACTATCGCGCGAACAGATGCTCAAAGCAGTTGGCCTAGGAGGTTCGATCGTCTGGCCGATGCACGACTGGCTTTGCGCGCAGGGCGTCAACTTCAAGCGATACACCGAAGCGCGCCAATTGCTTCGCGATCGAACGGGGCGAGTGGTCGGTGTGAAAGTACTGGAGTTGCCCGAAGGGCAGTACAGAGACGAATTCATACGACAGCAGCAAATTGCACAACGCTGGTACGCGCTCGTACCGCCCATATTGCCGGGCGCCAAATTCTTGCTGCGTTTTGCAGTCAAAAGATTGCAGCGTGCCGCCGAATTGGAAAAGACGCATCGACAACCGCGCTATCTGCGAGCACGTCGCGGCGTCTGTCTAGCCGCGGGCGGGTTCGTCTTCAATCGCAAAATGTTGACACATCACGCGCCGCGTTATCGTCGCGGTTATCCGTTAGGCACACCGGGCGACGATGGCAGCGGCATCCATTTGGGTCTCTCGGTCGGTGGTCATACCGCTCGGATGGATAACGTGTCAGCATGGCGGTTCATCAACCCGCCGAAAGCTTGGGCCCAAGGCATCGTGGTAAACGAGGCGGGAGAGCGCATTGCCAATGAAATGGCTTACGGCGCAACGCTAGGTCACGCACTCGCTGAATATAGCAACGGTCGCGGCTGGCTCATCCTTGACGCCACGCTCACCCAAAGCGCATGGAGACAGATTTCCAAAGACAAAGTTCTCGCCTTCCAACGCGACCTCGCGAGACTCAACATGTGGCTCGGCCGACGCAAAGCATCCACCATCGAGACGCTGGCGAAAAAGATCGGCGTGGATGCTGCCGGTTTGAAGAAAACCGTCGATGAGTACAACCGCTCAGCGAAGGGCGAAGTTGTCGATCGATTCGGTAAGGCGACAACTGACTGTGCGCCGCTGACTCGAGGTCCGTTCATGGCTATTGATGTCGGCTTGGCGGCCAAGCTGCTGCCGTGCCCCACCCTTACGCTCGGAGGATTGGTCCTAGATGAGGCGACAGGCAGAGTCGTCGATGCCGCGGGTCACCCTATCGAAGGTCTTTACGCGGCCGGGCGTAACGCGGTCGGTGTCAGCTCGGGTCTTTACGTATCAGGCCTATCTATCGCAGACGGGATCTTTTCGGGTCGACGCGCCGGATTACACGCGGCGCGAGGCATTACTTGGAGTGTCGAGACAGCATGAACAAGACCGATCTCTGGATTCGCGGCGGCGCCGCTTTCTTGTTGGCGGCGAGTATCGCCTCATCGATTGGCGGCTTGCCGTTCAACACCCTGCCCATCTTGCTCGGTGCATTTGCCGACGCAACCGCACTCAGCCCGGCGGAGCTTGGCCGTTTGGGCAGCGCCTGCACGGGCGGCTATCTGATTAGCACTCTACTCGGCCCCCTTTGGGTCGATCGCATGAATTGGCGCTACGCCACGATCTTCTCGGCAGTTCTCACGGCAATCGCTTTATGGTGGAGTGGCAACAGCGGGCCCTCGCCCTTGTTGCCCTTGGCAGTGTTTGGCTTTGCGGCAGGTTTGATGCATTCGCTAGGTATGCGAATGGTTGGTGAAGTCACCAACAAGGAGCGAGCCTTCGGCGTTCGGCTGCTGACCGAACTTGTGATTGTTGCCACCCTGCTGTTTTTTCTTCCCATGTTGATCGCGAGCAGCGGCATCACTGGCGGAGTCACGCTGCTCGCCGTTGCCGTCCTGGTGATGGCCCTTTCCGCGTTCGTCATACCGAGTGGCGCAGAATCGATTTCCACCGCCAGCACAAACGAGCGCGTTGCTGTCGACCGATTGGGTTGGGTGGCACTCGGGATCTTCGTCTTGTTTGCGTGTGGGCAGGTTGCGCTCTGGGTATTCATCGAACGGATCGGCCGCAGTATCGACGTCACCGCGAGTGAACTCGGTCTCGTATTCGCTGTTCTAAAAATCGTCGGCGGTTTGAGTGCGGCACTCGTTGCCGTACTTGGCGACCGGCTCGGCAATCGCTGGCCACACGTACTGGTCCTGATCGTGCTGAGTGTTGGCGTCTTGATGCTCGCGAACCCAGTCAACTTTTGGGTGTACGCATTCGGCGCTTGGGTCTGGGAAGGCGCATTCACGGTTGGCTGCGTTTACCAAACTGCCGCGATAGCCAAACTCGATCGCAGCAATCGATTGGTGGTTCTGGTGCCTGCGGCGTTCGCAGTCAGTGCCTTCATTGGCCCGGAGCTAGCCGGTCGACTGGCCGAGTCGGGTGGATACACCCCACTTTTTATTCTCGCCATCGCTTGCGCCGCGATCCCGAGTATCGCCTTCTGGAATTCGGAGCGTCGGTTCGATCATGGATGAGGCGGGCCCAAAAGGGTTCGAACAACGCAACCCAAGCTTCGGCGAGGGCGCGCTGCGACGCAGGATCCGCTTGATCGCAGAGGGCCAAGAGGTTCGCGCCGGCGTCGAGGATGCTTACCACTCATTTCGGATGACACTCCGACATGATGGCGAGCACATCCTGGAGCTACTGCCTCGGTTCGAGCGCGTACCGCTCACCACCTGTCCTTCGGCAGCAGAGCCGCTACGACGGTTAGTGGGTACGCGCCTCGATAGCAGCTGGCGCGAACTCGCCATGCGGGAGAGCCCGCGGACACACTGCACACACCTTTTTGATCTAGCTGTGCTCTCGATGGCGCAGGCGCTGCGAGGCGGCACTCGAACGTACGATGTAGTCGTTCCTGACGAACATCCGGGCCCGGTCTGGACGAGCCTCTATCGTGACGGTGCGCTGCTCTTTCGTTGGCGAACTTTTGAGGCCCGCATCCTCGAGCCGCTCGAGCTGGCGGACAAACCGCTGCTGCGGGGATTCTCACGTTGGGCTACGACTCGATTCGAAGGCGATGAGCTCGAGGCGGCTCTAGTGCTGCATAAAGGGTACTTTGTTAGCCGTGCCCGCTCTTGGAATGTCGAGGCCGGCGCGGACAAGCCTGTCGCACACCACACCATGATGCGCGATGCTTGCCACAGTTACAGCGAGCCGCAGCTATCGGTCGCCATCCGTACTCGCGGCACGACAATCGACACCAGCGACGCGGCCGTCCGCTTGTTATCCGATTTAGATTGAGGAAAGTCGTCATGACACGTTTATTCGACTACAGCGGTAGAGTGGTTCTCGTGACGGGCGCGGGACAGGGCATGGGGCTCGGCATCGCACGCTCACTCGGTTCGCTCGGTGCCCAAGTGCTAATCAACGATTTCTATGCGGATAGAGCCGAAGCTGCCGCTCGAACTTTGCGTAGCGAGGGTTGGGAAGCAATCGCTGCACCAGGCGATATCACACTGGAAAACACTGCCGCGGACCTCTGCGCACTGGCGCAGTCGAAGTACGGCACCATCGACACACTCGTCAACAACGCCGGTGTGCCAGTGGGTATGCCGACCTCACTTCGCACCTTCGATAAACTCGTCGATGGCGACTTTGATCGGCAGCTCGATCTGAATTTCCGCGCCGTCGTTCGCCTCTGTCGCGCGGTGCTACCGGGCATGCAGGCGGCAGCCTTCGGGCGCATCGTCACCATTTCGTCAGAGTCGTGGCGACTCGGCCAAAGCATGGGGCTCAGCGATTATGCCGCTGCCAAAGCTGCCTCGATCGGTTTCATGCGTAATCTTTGCAAAGAGGTTGGCCCACACGGGATCACGGTCAACGTCCTCTCGCTCGGCGCCATGAATAACTACGGCTACGACGAAATCGCCAAACGTGTCACGGCAGTCGGACGCGCTGGCTCACCCGAAGATGTCGGCGCTGCGGTTGCTTACCTTGCTGCTCGCGAAGCCTCATGGATGACAGGGCAAACCATCCCGTTAAACGGCGGCTCCTCAACCTGCTGAAATCAGCTTGTTGCGTGTATCGCGGCGAGATAACCGAAAGTCATCCCCGGGCCCAAGGTCGCACCGGCTGCGGGATAACTCTTGCCCATGGCCGATGCGGCACAGTTCCCAACCGCGTAGAGCCCGGGTATCGGCGAATTCTGCGTGTCGAGCACTTGCGCATTGGCGTCGGTGACCATGCCGCCGTTAGTGCCGATGTCACAGGGTTGGATCGGAATGGCGTAAAACGGCGCTTTCGCCACGGGTGCTAGACAACTATTCGGTTGAACAGCCGGATCACCGTAGTACCGATCGTACAAACTCTCACCGCGAGCGAAATCCGGGTCGACCCCTGTCTTAGCGTGACGATTGAAGTTCTCCACCGTCACCGTCAGTGTTTCTTTGGGAACGCCGATCAATTCTGCCAACTCAGCGATGCTGCCTGCTGAGCGCAGGATCGCCCGCATACTTGGACGAATGCTTCGATCGAAACTCGGCGGTCCTGGAAAAATGGGTCCGAGCGCGTACTTGCCACGATAGCGCGCATCGAAAATAAACCAACTTGGGACAGTGCCGCCATCGCTCGAACGATAACCCCCGGCCATCAAACCGCCCGTCACATGATACGAAGCCGCTTCGTTGCAAAAGCGCTTGCCAGCGCCATCAACCATGATCGAGCCGGGCAACGAGCGCTCGACAAACATCGGCCGCGCACGATCCTCATCAGCCAGTTTGTACCCGGGCGCCCACCAGGCTGAGTCCATGTTGGCCATCTTGGCACCGATCCGCAGCGCCGCCTGCGTGGCAAGCCCCGTGTTGAAGGGGTTGCCGGCGGTCCAAGCAGTCGTTGTGGGGCCCGGTAGATGGGCTGAGCGAAGCTCGGCATTTCGCTCAAAGCCACCGGCCGCCAAGATCACCCCTTTGTCGGCACGAATGCGCTGCGGAATTCCGTTGTGCAAGACGAAGGCACCAACGACCCGCCCGTTTTCGATCCAAAGATCGACGAGCTCCGTCGACAACTGCAGCGGCACCTTGCGCTTGCGCAACGACCAGCGCAATCGCGCCACCAGCGCACCGCCCCCGGTTAGACGACGATCGCGCGTGGTCTTCCACCGCTGCTTGAAGTCGAGGTAGTACTTCGCCGCAATCTTGAAAAATATCTGCTTGGCACCCTTGGACTGCGTGATCAGCGGGTGCGCTTCGCGAGCTGTCCAGTTGATACGCCCGAATGCCGTCGTACCCACATGTGGCGGCTGTAGTGATTCAAACTCGCCACCGAGCACATCACACGTGATCGGCAAAGCCTGACAGCTACGAAAACCCGGCTTTCCGCCCGGAAGCTCGGGATGATAGTCACAATATTTTTCCAGACTCTCGAACTTGACGTCGGTCTTCTCATCGAGATACCGAAACATCTTCGCCGCATTGCTGACAAAAGCACGGATACGCTCTGGTGAAGAGTGCTCACCGGCGAGCGCGGTGATGTAGCGCTCGGCCTCCGCCTCGCTGTCTTGACCGCCGGCCGGACCGATCAAGTGGTTGTTCGGAATCCAAATGGTTCCGCCAGATGTAGCCGACGTGCCGCCAAACAAATGGCCTCTTTCTATGATCAAAACTTTTGCGCCCTGATCTGCTGCAGTCAATGCGGCCGTCAAGCCACTTGCGCCGCTACCAACGACCAGAACTTCCGTATGGAGATCGGGTGAAGCTGTGGGTTGCATTCGTTGTCTCCTCAGGAAAACTGCACGATGGCAGCACCAACATGGTCCAGGTCGAGTTCGAAGACGTCGCCGGGAACTGCCGTCTCGAGCGGCACCAACGAGCCCGAGAGAATCACATCGCCCGCCTCAAGCGTCACCCCATAAGCGCCGAGGGTATTGGCCAGCCAAGCGACCGCAGCCAGCGGTGATCCCTGCACCGCCGCACCAACGCCGCGGGACAAGTGCCGCCCATTTTTCTTCACACGTACTTCCATCGAGGCCAGGTCGAGCCCTCGAGGCGAAATACGCTGATCGCCGAGCACGAATAATCCGCAAGACGCATTGTCTGCAACTGTGTCGACGATGCGAATATCCCAGTTATCAATACGCGAATCGACTATTTCAAAGCACGCGGCGATGCTCTGCGTGGCAGCGAGCACATCCGCTTCCGTGACGCCAGGACCCGACAGCGACGAGGACAGCACCAGCGCAATCTCCGCCTCGGCTCGTGGCTGTATCATGGCGGCGCCGATCTCGATCGTTCCTCCATTGCGCACCTGCATCCGATCGGTGAGAAATCCGAAATCCGGCTGATGAACACCGAGCATGTCCTGAACGGCCTTGCTGGTCACACCGATCTTTTTGCCGATGATCCGCTCACCCGCCTGGGTGCGACGCGCGATGAAACCCAAAGAAATGGCATATGCGTCGTCTATGCTCAACCACGGATATCGAACGCGCAGCGGCTGCACGGTTCGGCGCTCCGACCATGCTGCATACAGCTCTTGCGACAGCGCCTCGATTACCTCGAGACGCGCGGCTCCTTCAAGCGGAGAGGAAATCGATGACATGCTGATTGAACTCCGCTGCTCGCTCGATCATGACCCAATGCCCGACCTTTGAATAAAGGATTACTCGACTGTCAGCACAGTTCGCTGTGATCTTCAATGCTCCAGTTGCAGGACAAAATTGATCCTCAATGCCCCAAAAGCCTAGGACCGGCAGCCTCAACTCACTCAGTCGAGGAGTGAGGTCGGGAATACGCATGCGCCCCAAGACGTCTTTAGGCATCAACTGCAAGATCGCAAATCGCTCGGCCACCAACTCGTCGGTGACATGCACAGAGTCGTACGAGAGCATTTGCAGAATGCCGCGCAACCACGTCGGATTGATTTCACCACCGACGAAACCGGAAACCATTTTTTGGATTCCTGGCATCTTGAAATAAGTTTCAGTCGTCTCGATGCCCCCACAGCCCATGACGACCAGCTTTTGCACAAATTCCGGTCGCGCAAGACAGATGCCGATCGCAACCGCCCCGCCAAGAGAATTCCCAACCAAGACACATTGTTTGACCTCGAGTGCATCGAGCAGCTCGAGCGTGGTCTGCACGAAGAGATCGAGCGTGTAATCGAGCCCAGTAGGCTTGGACGAATAACCGAAACCGATGAGATCGGGGACGATGACTCGATGCCCAGCCGCCTTCAGAGGCGCGATGTTGTGACGGAAATTGCTCCATCCGTTGGCACCGGGGCCGCTACCTTGTAGCAGCACGACGGTCTGACCGCCTCCGGCCGGACCCGTGTCGTGAAAATGCAGCTCGTAGCCGCTCGGCAAAACAACCGAATGCGCTCTCGGTGGCCCGCAGGCGGCGCTTGCCCCGACGTTATCACTGCCGTTCATCGCTTCCCCCGTGTCAGCATGTCGTCCACGGAAAGATAGTGTCTTTCTCGCCGGGCGGCAAACCGATCTCGTAGACAAAACACCCCTCGGAGACGATTGTCATCGCCTTGAACCACCCGAGATGGTTCAAACGCGTAAAAAAAGAGTCCGTATTTTACGCAGTTGCTTGCACGGGCGTCTTTCGCGAGCTAGCATCGGACTTGGGTATTAACGCCTCAACGAGGGAACACACCATGGCCACCGCTGTCGCCCACGTCCTCGACGATCAGATCCCCACCCGCGACGAACTAGTTCGTCGCGCGCGCGCGATGTTGCCCGCGCTCAAAGCCCGTCAAAACGAGGCCTACGCCAACCGTAAGCTACCCGCTGAGACGGTACGCGAAATGGTCGATGCCGGGTTTTTCCGCATCCTCCAACCGAAGCGCTACGGCGGTTTCGAAATGGATCCGCAGGTATTTTTCGACGTGCAGATGACCATCGCAGAAGCCTGCATGTCGACAGCGTGGGTCTTGGGAGTTGTGGGCTGCCATCCGTATCAACTCGCCCTCTTCGACGATCGCGCCCAGCAAGAAGTGTGGGGAAGAAATCCGGACTCGCTGGTCAGCTCGTCTTATCAACCGGTCGGCAAGGTCGAGGTCGTTGAAGGCGGCTTTAGACTCTCCGGGCGCTGGGGGTTCTCGAGCGGTAGCGAATACTGTGATTGGGTGCTGCTCGGCTCGCTGATTTTCAACAAGGAAGGCGGTCCGCCCGAGATGCGTACTTTCCTCGTGCCGCGCAAGGACTATCAGATCCTCGACAACTGGCATACCTTCGGGCTGCAGGCGACGGGCAGCCAGGACATCGTCGTCGAAAATGCATTCGTTCCCGACTATCGCACCCACAAGGCGGTTGACGGATTCATGTGTCGTAACCCGGGTCAAGCAGTGAACGAAGGCCCGCTGTACCGCCTGCCCTGGGCACAGGTATTCGTTCGCTCCGTCTCGACGGCGGCGATCGGCTCGACGCAAGGCGCCTTGAATGCGTTCATGGACATCGCCAAGAAGCGAGTGTCGACCAACACCGGCAAGGCGACTCGTCAAGACACCAACTCCATTCTGGCGGTAGCAAAAACCCAATCGGCTATCGATGAGATGAAAGCGGTGCTCTATCGCAACTTCGATGACATGATGGATACCATGCGTTCGGGCGCCGAGCTCAGCATGGAACAACGCATTCGTTATCGTTACCAGTCGTCGCAGATCGTGCGTCGCTGCGCCGACTTGATCGATGATCTCATGCCGCTGCTCGGCGGCCGCGCGATCTACACCGACAGCCCCGTCGTGCGCTATTGGCTCGATACGAACGCAGCCCGTGCGCACGTGGCAAACGATCCGGCGTTGGTTGGCATGTCGCTAGGCAACTTGTACCTCGGCGAGCAGCCTCAAGAATTCTTTGTGTGACGCCATGGCAACCACCGCGGACTACAAAATCGGACCACACACTTTTCCGCGCGGCTGGTTCATGGTCGCGATCTCGAGCGAAGTAACGGATCAGCCGCAGGGTGTCCGCTACTTTGGCCGAGATTTCGCGCTCTATCGTGGCAAGAGTGGCCGTGTCGTTTTGTTGGATGCTTACTGTCCACACATGGGCACGCATCTCGCCAAAAATAAGACGTCATACACCGCTCGAGATGGGCATGTCGAGGGCGACGATATCCGCTGCCCTTATCACGCCTGGCGTTTCGGACCAGACGGTAAGTGCAATCACATTCCCTATTACGACGGGAACATTCCCAAGGCCGCGAGCGTCAAGAGCTGGCCGGTTAGGGAGCATGCCGGGATTGTCTTCGTGTGGTTCGACCCAGAAGACGGGGAACCGGATTTCGACTTACCGCCTTTGAGTGAGCATGGGCAGCCCAACTGGGTTCCGTGGAATATCGACAAGCTCGGTGTGATGGCCTGCCACCCTCAGGAAATCATCGACAATATTGCCGACCTTCCCCACTTGGGTCCCATCCACGGTTCAACCGTCGAATTCTTTGAGAACGAATTTCGTGGTCACAAGGCCATCCAACGGCAAGCGGGCGGTCATCGCACTCTCGTCGCGGGACCCGGCGACAAGCTCTACACCGACACCGTTTACCACGGTCCGGGAATTTTGGTCTCGCATCTGAGCGGTCTTTTCGAGACGGTGCTCCTGATCACCCACACCCCCGTGGACGATGGCGTCATCGAAGTCTGGCACGGCCTGCTGGTCAAAGGTGCCAACGCCGTACCGACGCCTGCAGATCTTGAAGCCGCTCGTGGATTCAACGAGTCGAGTCGCCTCGCCTTCCTGCAAGATTTCGAGGTCTGGGGAAACAAACGTCCCGCTCTGAACATCATGCAAATTCCAACAGACGGCCCGTTCCACAAGGCGCGTATCTGGTACAAACAGTTCTACCATCCACGCAGCGAGACCCGGCGCCTGATTGCGCCGGTTGAGGGAGTGCACGTCGTTCCGGGAACGCCGGGCTGGCCGCTGCAACGGGTCTCTTAACTAGGACGCAGAAGACAGCGTCTCAGTCGCGACGCGCTTTGCCCAAGGGTAGTCCGGCTTGCCGGTATTCGTTCGCGACAGCTCAGCCTGGAACACGACGTTCCTAGGCACTTTGTAACCTGCGATCAGGCGCCGACAATGTTCTCGCAAGCTGTCCTGATCAACACTGCCGGGTTGGCGTAGCGAGACGACTGCGACGACACGCTCGCCCCAGCGCTCATCGGCCAGTCCGACCACGAGGGCATCGATGACAGCCTCGTGCTGCTTGAGACACTGCTCGACTTCCTCCGGAAACACCTTCTCACCACCGCTGTTGATACAAGTCGAGCCGCGACCGAGAACCGTGATGGAACCATCCTTCTCTAGGCGAGCGGCATCTCCCGTCAACGACATTCGCAGCCCGGCGAACACGACGAAAGTCCTCTCGGTGGCCGCAGGGTCACCAAAATAGCCAACCGGCAAATGCCCGCTGCGCGCAAGCACGCCGACCTCGCCCGCCTGCGCGAAACGGGGACCCTCGCAGATGACGTGCATGTCGGGGCGCGGCGCAAAGCGCATGAGCCCTTCACCGGTCACCGTCGCTGCGCCGGCGCCGAGCGTGCCGGACTCGGTAGACCCCAAAGAACTACTCGTCACCAGTCGTGGTAAGGCGTCCTTCAAAGCTTGCTGCACCGATGTGGAGAAAACTGCGCCGCCGGAGCCTATGTAGCTCAAAGCCGGTAATGACCAACGGGTCGGATTGGCATGCAGCGCATCAGCGAGCGGCCTCCCCATGCCGTCACCGACGATGACCATCAGGTTGACCTGCTCGCGCTGACACAAATCGAAAACTGCCACTGGATCAAAGGATCGCCCTGCCTGCAACACGAGCGTGTGCCCTGCGAACAAGGATGCCAGCGCTGCCCAAAGGGCGGCTCCATGCATCAATGGCGCAACGGGGAACATTACGAGAGGAGGCGCCTCGCGCACCCGTTCGACGAGCTCGGATGGCGCACGAATCGGTCCATGTTTCGAAAAGAAGCCGCCGCCCCCGAGGCACGCCATGAGCATATCAGCCTGCGTCCAGACGACGCCTTTCGGCATCCCGGTGGTGCCACCGGTATAGATAATCAGCTGGTCATCATTACTTGTGACTCGCGAAACGCTCGGCAAGCTCTCAGCGACTCTCAGTGCATCCGCGATCTCGACCGCGGACGAAGGTGCAGTGGCAGCCTCGGCCGGCAAATCGCCCGCCACCACAATCACCGCCGGACAGGCCTGCAGGGCGGTAACTCGGGATAACCACTCCGGCTCGACAAGGGCAGCGGCAGCCTTAGCATTTGCGTACAGAAACTCGAGCTCGCTCTCGAGGTACCGATAGTTGACGTTGAAAGGCAAACAGCCCAAGCGACAGGCCGCAAAAAAACCAATCAAGTACTCCGGGCGATTGGCAGCATGCAGAGCGACAGTGTCTCCGGCGCAAAGACCTTTGCTCTGCAGAAAGCACGCCAACAGCTCGCTACGTCTCGCAAGCTCGGCGAAACTTAGCCGCTGATCACCGCAAATCAACGCGGCCCTCTCAGGAACTGTATTGGCCACCAGTTGTAGCAAATCGGCAAAGTTGAAAGTTGCAGTTGATCTACTCGACATGATCACGCCTGATGACGAATGCCCATAGTCATCGCCTCGGCATGAAGATTCTTAGCGGCCGAGCGAATGAATGCAGCTCCAATAAAACTCACTGAGATCGCCAGCAACAAGGCGTAGCGCAAAGAGTCACTGCCAAAACGAGCAGCCAACAGGTCCGACATAATCCCGGCAAACCATGGACCGCCTGCTATCCCGACCAAATTGACCACAAACCAAAACACCGCCGTACCGGTTGCCCTCAATTCGGGCGGCAATGCATTTTGGGTGCTCGACTGCATGGGCAGAACCCAACCGCCTCCGACCAGCCCCATCGGAATCGTCAGCAGCACCAACCACGAGAAATGGGGCACCCAACAGGCCAAGCATAGAATGGCGGTCGCAACGGCCAGCGCATAGCTGGACGCGTTTACCGGCGCATTGAGGTTTCGGCGGACCAAGCGATCGGCCACAAACCCCGCCACGATAGTGCCAATCAGTGCCGACAATAGATAAGGTGGGGCGAATACGGTACCGATAGCGACCAAATCGACACCATGCGAACGCATCAGAAAGGGTGCTGACCATCCGGCAAAGGCCTGGCCACCAAAGACCCCCAACGCGGTCCCGAAGCAAAGCTTGCGAAAACTGCGGTACTCCCACAAAGACTTGAGGGCACTGGAAAAATCACGGGTGGTTGGTGCCGAAGCTTGATCAATCGAATCCTGCGCACCGCGCTCGGGTTCTCGAACGGTAAGCCACGCTATAAACGCGATCAGAATTCCGGGCAGCCCGGCGTAAATGAAAACATCCCGCCAGCCGAGAGAGGCACCGAGCATTGCCCCTGTCACCATGCCGGTAACCTGGCCGAAATAGACCGCCAACCCCAGTAACGAGAGCGCTCGTGTGCGATATCGGACGGGGAAATAGTCCGCCAGTATGGAATACGCCGGAGCAAGAAAAGCGGCCTCGCCAATGCCGACGCCGATGCGAAACCAGGCAAGCTGCTGCCAGGTTTGCGCGTAGGCCGTCGCAATCGTGAACCCACTCCAGACCAAACAGCCTACAACGATAATTCGAATGCGATTTGACCGGTCCGCGTAGCGCGCGATGGGAATCCCGGCGAGCGCGTAGAAGACCGCGAAGGCCGGACCGACCAGAAACCCCATTACCGTGTCCGAGGCGCCGAGCTCTTCCTTCACCAATTGTGATAGGACGTTGAGAATCGAGCGGTCGACATAGTTGACCAGGTAAATGAGGAACAACATGCCGGCCACGTACCACGCGTAGCTACTCGGCCGATGCCGCAGCCCACTCTCGCCCCCCGGATGCTCTGACGAGCCCATACCCCCTCCGATTCGTTCTTCTTTCGATTCGGTCTCGCATCTTCGCTCTAAACGGCGAATTCGTGATGAAAACACCAACAAGCTCCGAGTTTAGCAGCCATTCGATCCCGTGATAGGCGGTTTGCGTAATTTTTATTGACATGGATTACGCATATTGAAAGCATAGGGTTACGGGGGTCTGGCGACGTCTGCCGTCGACCCGCTTACCAGTGCCGCAAAAGAACCACACGTATGCTGGAGGAAAGGGGAACATGAAGAGGAATCATTTGTTGTCTTCGGTGGTGACGGGCCTCATTGTCGCCGTCGCTGCTGGGTCAGCCCATGCACAGGATGCCAATCAGGGCGGACTTGAAGAAATCGTAGTCACAGCGCAAAAGCGCGCCGAAAATCTGCAATCGACGCCGATTGCCATCACCGCTCTTAGCGCCTCAACGATCGAACAACTGGGTATAACCAACAACAAAAATTTGTTTGGCGTGGTGCCTAATGTTCAGGGATTTGAACCACCCTCGTCCCGCGGCAACCTGTCGATCAACATTCGCGGCGTTCCGTCCGGAAACGCGAACAGCGTTTCGAACGATCCCGCCTCGGCGCTTTACGTCGACGGCATCTATGTTGCGAAAGGTTTCGGTGTTGGGCTGGATGTCGTCGATCTCGAGCGAATCGAGGTGCTGCGCGGTCCGCAAGGAACACTCTACGGTCGAAACACCACTGGCGGCGCCGTCAACTTCGTCTCCAGAGAACCGAGCGGAGACTTCCGTCTCGATGCCCGGGTCGGAGCCGGAAACTACGGATTACGCGATTACCGCCTCTCGCTCGATTTACCGAGTGCCGGCGCTCTCTCGAGCTCGTTTACCTATTTCAAGCGAGAGCGCGATCCACTGTACGGCAATACCAATGCCAACATTGAAGGCTCCGAGAATCTGAATCGTGAGGGATGGCGCGTCGCGCTGACGCTCAAGCCCTCTGAAAGCTTTACCGCCAGCTACAACTACACTCACTCGGAGTTGACCGAGTTCTCGCAGGCGCTCAAGGTTTTCGGTCTGACTCCCACCGCTGCCGCCGTGGCCGGGACCCCTGGCTATCCCACCAACGTGGCCTTGACCAGCACAAGCCGGTCGGCAACGCTGGCGTCGATTCAGAATAATCTGGCTTTTCTCGGCCCTGCAGCCCAGACCCCGCAGGTGCGCCAGCTCAGCCAATGGATCACTGACTATCGCGCTTGGGAAGCGTCGATGTACCAAGGCGGTCTAAGTCGTCCGAAGAACGTTTCAGGCGATATCCCGCTCTTCTCGTCGAACGATGTCGATGCGCATGGTCTGACATTGTCTTGGCGACGCGACGGCTTGGGCGTACTAGGTGATGTCGAGTTCAAGTCGATCACCGGCTTTCGTGACGTCAAGAATCTCAACCAGGGCGATCTGGATGGCGTTGACGGAACGATACGGCCACTCGGTAACGGTTTGACTACCGGTGTTGTGCATGATTTGGTCCTTGCGACCATCGGCGGGCTTTTCTTTAACTCAGTCTCGCCGGCCATTCCCGCATCAGTCGAATTTGCAGTCGGTCAAGGAATCGTCGATGCCATAAACGGTCTTGGCCGTGCGCCGTCCTTCACCAACTACGCCAATACCGAGTTCGAGTCGTTCCAACAGGAATTTTCCATGGTTGGTAACTCAGGAAACCTCGACTACGCAGCCGGTCTTTTCTACTACACCGACAAGGGTAAATTTCGTAACAACCGCTGGGCGTTGTTTCCGATCTCGGCCTCGGATACGACGTCGCACGATAATGAGACCAAGTCTACGGCCTTGTTTGGTCAGGGAACTTGGCGTGCATCGGCCGAGAGCCCCTTTTCGATCACCGCTGGTCTGCGGCACACCAAGGAAACCAAAGATGTAACCTATCTATGGCGCAGTAGCGCCAATCCGTCAGGTTTCTTCGGCTTTTTCTTCGCTGGTCAGCCCCTCTCACGGGCCTATGTCGCCGACGCTGCCGCAGAGACCCAAGCGCCCGTTGCAGGTATCTTCGGCAAGTCCTTCTCCAAGGACTTCAGTAACACCAGCGGTAAGTTGACATTGGGTTACGACTTCAATGAAGACACCTACGGCTACCTGACCTACAGCACCGGCTACAAGAGCGGCAATTTCAACGGTGATTTCTACGACTCGGTTAATGACCGTGGCGATCTCTTGAGACCCGAGGAAATCACTAATATCGAGGCCGGTATCAAGGCTGACATTAATCGCCGTCTGCGTATCAACGCAGGCCTGTTTCGCTACGACTACAAAGACATGCACGTGTCTTCGCTGTTCGTCCGCCCGAATGGTAGCGTCGTGAGCCGTATCCAGAACGCCGGTCGTGCAAAACGCTACGGTGGCGAACTGGAGATCACAGCGCGCCCGGTCGACAACCTGACCCTCGCATTATCTTGGGCGGGTGTGCGCGGAACTTTCGACGAGTTCCCGATCGTGCGCAATGCCACGACATCGATTGCTAATACGGTCGATTTTGCTAAGCGAGGCTTGGCACCGGACAATCAGCTCACGGCAAACATCGATTGGCAAATCGCGAGTACCGATCTTGGCAAGCTAGCGCTCAACTTGAATGCCAATTATCAGGGGGACACCTTTGCTCAGGCCATGTCCTCGGATAACTATGCTTCAGGCCCGGTGATCTTCCAGCAAGCCACCAATAATCAACGCACGTTGGTCAACGCCCGCTTGAGTTTGAGTGACATCAATATGGGCTCTTCCAAGCTGCGCGTCAGCCTGTGGGGCCGCAATCTGACCAACGAAGATTACCGCGAGTTCTCGTTTAACTACGGCGCCTCGCTCGGTCTCAACTTGGCGCAGTATGGCGAGCCGCGAACCTATGGACTCGACTTCGCCGTCTTGATGGGTGAATGACTGTCGACCGAATAGCCAAGTCGCTATTCTTGCGAAGCCCGGTTGGAAACAACCGGGCTTTTTTTTACGGTGCAGGATTTCGTCGATGCGCGAGCCGCTTAGCGACTTCGCAAGATAAAGTCGGCGGCACGCTCGCCGATCATCACGCAGGCCGCGTGCGTGTTGCCCGAAATCAGCGTTGGCATCACCGACGCGTCTGCCACGCGCAGACCGTCCACTCCTCTCACGCGCAACTCAGGATCAACCACCGCCGCCAAATCCGATCCCATGCGGCAAGTTCCAACCGGGTGATAACCGGTAGACCCAAACCTTCGCGCAAATCCCAGTAATTCTTCATCGGTCACGGCCTGCACCCCCGGCGCCACCTCGGTATCGACGATAGGACGCATTGCGGCGGTATCGGCGAGGCGTCGGGCGAGTTGCATACCTCGCAAAGTCCCGAGCCGGTCACTCTCCGACACGAGGTAGTTGTGCAGGATCTGCGGAGGTTCGTTTGGATCTTGCGAGGCGATCTGGACACGACCACGCGACGTCGGACGCGCCACACAAGGCGCCAGCGTCACACCAGGATAGGCGCTCAGCTTCCCCTTGCCACCAGCGGCTGCGGCCTCGAGGTCGCCCGTGACCGGCAAGCAATGAAACTGGATGTCCGGGCGATCATCACCGGCGAGGCTCGCAACGAAGGCGCCGGTCTGCGCGGCCGGGATCGTCATTGGCCCGCCCCGAGTCTTGAGGTAGCGAAGGACGTTCTTGATCAATCGCCAACCGGACAGCTCGGCGTTGTAACTGAAGGCCTCACGTCGAACCCGAAAGCCCATCGGCACAACATAATGATCTTGAAGGCTATCGCCCACCGCGTCTTGAGGTACTGCAACCGCAATACCGTGACGCAGCAGCAGGTCCGGTGGTCCGATTCCCGACAGTTGCAGCAGTTGCGGCGAGTGATACGCGCCGCTACTAAGAATCACCTCGGCGCGCGCCCGCAACACCTCGTGCCGATCGCCAACACTGAGCTCGACACCGACCGCCCGACCGTCGTGAAAAACGACGCGCCGCGCGAGCGCTTTGGTCACTATTTTGAGATTGGGTCGCGACATCACAGGCCGCAAGTAAGCCCGCGCGGCAGACCATCTCTCACCGGCATGAATGATCGAATCGTAGTATCCAGTGCCGCATTGTTCGCCATCATTGAAGTCGTCGCGTGCAGCGATACCGATCTGCTCAAATGCCGCGACGATGGCGTCGTTCGTCGAGTCCCGCTCCGAGGCGCGCTGTACCCGCAGCAATCCGGACGTACCGTGTAAGGGAGCCTCGCGCGAGTCGTGAAGTTCACTACGAATGAACCACGGCAGAACGTCAGACCAGCCCCAGCCGGCTGCGCCCTGCTGCAACCAATCGTCGTAATCAGCTGCTTGACCACGGATATAAATCAGACCGTTGATGTTAGATGAACCGCCTAGGCCTTTACCGCGTGGCAACAAGATGCGACGACCATCTAACCCCGGCTCAGGCGCGCCGTGATAGTGCCAACTGAGCCCCGACTCGAACGCGATTTTGCCGTAGCCGATAGGCATGCGGACAAAGAAGCTATCACCCTCACCGCCTGCCTCTAACAGCGCCACACGACAGCGAGGATCGGCCGACAGTCGATTGGCTAACACACACCCAGCGGATCCTGCACCGACGATGACGTAGTCGAACTCGCCGAGATCAGAGTGGATCATGACGGTTCCTGTGAGAGTTAGGAGTCCCGCTTGCGATCGATGATTTTAGCGACGCGGTGATCGTACTTGAGTGTCGAGACCGCTATTGAAGTTTCAACGTGACGAACGCCAGGCATCGCGAGAATCTTGTTGTTGGCGATGGTGACCACGTCTTCCAGCGAGGAGAACAGACCAATGCAAAGAATATCGTAGCGCCCTGCCATGGCAATAACACAGCCGATTTCACGCATCGCAGATATCTTTGAACAGAGCGCTTGAACCTCATTAAGCTGCGCCTGAACACCGATCAAAACAACTTTCGGAGCGCCTATGGCAGCGACATTGGTAACTGCAGTAAATCGAATAAGGTTCGCCGCCTCGAGACGCTTGATTCTTCCGCGTACCGTGCCCTCGGTTACGCCGAGCGTCTGCGCTAAAAAGCGATTGCTGGCACGCGCATCATCGGTAAGCTGATCGATGATTTTCCGATCCAGCTCGTCCACTTGGTACTGAATCATGATATCGGGGCCACTTCAAAATTGTACTTGACGACCTCAGCCGCGATACCGCACTCGATTGTTCGAATGCCTTTTATCTTCGCCATATCGCTCAGCAACAGAGAATGCAACTCATCAAAATCATGCAAGGCTACCAGCGTTTCGATGTCTCGCGCTCCAGTCACCACATGCACGCTAAAGACTTCCGGTAACTTGGCCAAATCTTGCGCGACATGCTCGGCCGGACGTCCCTGAACTTGCACGCCAACAGCCAACAAAACCTTGTAGCCAATCGCAGCAAAATCGGTAACCGCCACAACCTTCATGGCCTTGCCAGCCTCAAGCCGCCGGATACGTGCACTCACCGTTGCGGCAGCCATACCGAGACGCCTGGCTAACTCTTGATTGGTAGCACGACCATCTTTTCTCAAAATTGAGATGATCTTTTGATCGATCGCATCAAGCTTGATCGACGCGTCTTCCTTGCTCTTCGCCATTTGCTGGTCTGACCCGATTAAGCCACCATGAACCTGCTAATGGTATCAGCGACACAGCCTGGACGGTCACTTCCCTCGATTTCTATCGTGACTCTCACCACGACTTGGACGCCACCTGAGACTGGCGAGACGCTCAGAATCTCGCCGCGACCGCGTATTCGGCTGCCAACCCGTACGGGTGCAGGGAAACGCACACGATCAAGTCCGTAGTTGATCCCCATTCCTGAGACGTCGACGCGCATCAGCTGTGGCAAAAAGAGGCTCGAGAGGGAAAGCGTAAGATAGCCGTGAGCAATCGTGCCGCCGAAGGGCCCGACCTTGGCGCGCTCGACATCGACGTGAATCCACTGGTGGTCGCCCGTTGCCTCGGCAAAGGCATTGACCCGCTCTTGCTCCACCGCGATCCAATCGGTGACCCCGAGATCCCGTCCGACGGCGGCCGTCAGCTCCTCGACCGACTTGAATACGGTCGTCATGGATGCTGACTCGAAACAGACAGCACTTCACCCGTCAGATAGCTGGCGAGATCTGAGGCAAGAAAAATCATCACATTAGCCACTTCCCACACCTCCGCCGGGCGTCCAAATGCCTCACGCTTGGCCAACTCAGCGAGTAACTCTGGCGTCGTTGTCTTGGCTAAGAAGGCATGCATGGCGATAGAGGGCGCCACAGCGTTGATACGCACGCCAAACGGCGCTGCCTCGATCGCCGCACAACGCGTGAACGCCATGACACCGGCTTTGGCTGCGGCATAGTGAGACTGGCCGGCCTGAGCACGCCAACCGAGCACAGAAGCGTTATTCACGATGGCACCGGCTCCGCGCGCCTGCATATGCGGCAAGATCGCTCGCGTCATACGCATCACACTCGTCAGCGAGACATCGAGGACCCGCGACCACTCCTCGTCTTGCATATCAATGACGTTCGCCGTACCGCCAAGTCCTGCGTTATTGATGAGGACATCGATGTGCCCCAACGCGGCGATGGCCGACTGGACCAATGCATCGACTTCATCTTGCTTGGTCACATCGCAGACGCGGCTATGGATCTCAGTCGGCCCAAGCGCTTGCAGGCGCTCGACCGTCTCGTTCAATCGTCGCTCATGAACATCACTGACGAAGACTCGCGCACCCTCTTCAACCGCACGCTTGGCCGCCGCAAAGCCGATACCAGTACCCGCAGCTGCGGTAATGAGCAGCGTCCGACCTGCCAGCAACCCGCGCCCAGGGGGGTACGCAGGGGGCTTCGGAGCCTGTTGCATCTCAGCGGTCACCACGCGCCTCCTTCGGCAGACCGAGCGCACGCTCGGCTACGATGTTGCGCTGGATCTGGTTCGTGCCGCCGTAGATCGTATCGGCACGCGAGAACAGATAGAGATAGGGCAGGTCGGCGAGTTCGTAGTGCTCGCCGATGCAAAGCTCGCCGGGGGCTCCAGCGACATCCATCGCAAGTTCGCCGAGTTTTTTTCGCCATGAGGCCCAATGAAGCTTGTACGTCAGAGCCTCACTGCCAAGCGATCCGGTCGTTGCCCGTGAGAGCATCCGCAAGGCGCTGTATCGCATGATCCGCAGACCGACCCAGGCTTCGGCTAGGCGCTGTCGAATGAGCGGATCTCGCGCCGAACCGTTCTCCTTAGCCGCTGCAACGATACGTTCAAGCTCGTTGCGAAAGGTCATTTGTTGCGCCAGGGTCGACACACCTCGCTCAAATGCCAGGGTACCCATGGCCACCTTCCAACCCTCACCAGGCTTACCGACGCAGAACTCGGCTTTAGTCCGCGCGCCATCAAAGAAAACTTCATTGAACTCTGCATCGCCCGTAATCTGGCGGATAGGTTTAACCGTGACCCCCTTCTGTTTCATCGGAACGAGCAAATACGAGATGCCGGCGGGCCCCTTAGTTCCCTCTTCGGTGCGACACACGACAAAGCACCAATCGGCAAACTGCGCCAACGACGTCCAAATCTTCTGGCCGTCGATAACCCACTCGGCCCCGTTTGGACCATGCTCGAGACGAGCGCGCGTACGCACGTTCGACAAATCTGAGCCGGCGTTGGGCTCGCTATAACCCTGGCACCAAAACTCCTCGCCTTTGGCGATCGGCAGCAGAAATCGCTCACGTTGCAGATCGTTGCCGAAATGCAGAATTGTCGGGCCCGCCAGCTCCGTGCCGAGATGCCCTACTCGACCCGGTGCACCGCTACGCGCGTACTCCTCCGCAAATATGACCTGCTCGGCGAGCGTTGCATCACGACCACCGTACTTTTCGGGCCAGCCGATCACGCTCCAGCGCGACTGACCCAGCACGCGCTCCCACTCCAGACGACGCTCGGCGCGGAAGGTTTGACTCATGATGCCGCGGATGTCCGCAAACGGACCTTCCATCTGCTCGCGCAGCCACGCTGCGCAACCGTCGCGAAACGCTTCCTCCTGAGCGGTGAAACGAATCTTCATGCAGCCTCCGTCGAATCATCGAGACCGAGCAAATGCGCAATGCGCTCGCGATGGACCGCAGGTACACCGAGCAAGTTATAGGTTGCGCGCGCACGCTTGAAATACAACTGAGCGTCGTACTCCCAGGTGAAGCCGATACCACCATGCAGTTGAATGGCATTTCCCGCTACATCGTGAAAGCCTGCAGAACAATGTACTTTTACCAGTGCTGCCGCCTCCGCGAGTTCATGGCGATGCGCCTCACGGTCGAGACGATATTCATCTACGACACACGCAGCGTAATAGACCGCTGACCGTGCAGCCTCGCAGATCACCATCATGTCAGCGAGTCGATGTTTGATCGCTTGAAAACTACCGATCACGCGACCGAACTGAATACGCTGAGATGCGTAGCTCGTCGTGAGATCGAAAACCGCCTGCATTGAGCCTAATTGCTCGGCGGCCAAAGCGATTTGAGCGATCTGCAAGCCACGTTCAATACACTCACCGGAGTCAGCCACAAGCAGCGTGAACTCTCTGAGGTCTTCGAGAACCAATCGCGCATAGGGACGAGTGAGATCCATGGCCGGCTTTTTCTCGATACTGAGACCCGGTTTTGCGCTATCGACAACCACGACTGCATAACCGTCGTGTCCGCCGCGACGATCTCGCACCGCCAGGACGAACTGATCAGCGACATGCCCGTTAAGCACGAACGAAGCAACACCATCGATGCGCAAACCGCTCGCATCTTCGCTCAAGGTCGCCGAAATGGCCTGCAGGCCCGAAACGCCACGGTCGTCGGTGACTGCCAAAGCCGCGACAGAATCTCCACTTGCCAACTTGGCGAGAACGGCATCCCGTGCAGCCGCCGCTGGGCACTCCAACAGAAGGGAGGTAGCCAGCCCGCAAGAAGCCAGCAACGGCCCACCGTAGAGCACGCGTCCCTGCTCCTCGAGCACGATAGCGAGTTCGACCATCCCGAGCCCGCTACCACCGACCGATTCGGGCAAGGACAAGCCGGTCCAACCCAACTCGCCGGCAATCGTGTGCCACAGCTCAGGATCGTGACCCTCAGCCCGCTCCATGTCATGACGTAGTTGTTGTGACCCGCAACGCTCGGTCATGAATTCGCGAGCCGAGTCGCGAATCATATTTTGATCATCGGTAAATGAAAATTGCATGATTAAGTCCCCCACACCTTCTTTTGCGACGGACGTTGCGCGAGTAACGATACGACCGCCTCGCCCACCTCATCGGGGCGCCACCGCGCGCCCTTATCCACCGTGGGTCCATCGTTCCAACCGTTAGCGAGCGTAATCCGCCCACCCTCGAGATCGAACACCACACCGGTCACTTCACTCGATTGCGCACTGCCGAGCCACACGACAACGGGGGCAATATTGGCGGGGTCTTGCTTGTCGAAGCCATCGGTCGGCGCGCGCATCTTGTCGGCAAAAGCCTGCTCAGTCATACGAGTGCGAGCAGCGGGAGCGAGCGCATTGGCCGTGATGCCATACCGTTTGAGCTCAGCGGCCTGCACGAGCGTGAGACTCGCGATGCCGCCTTTTGCCGCCGAATAAACGCTCTGACTGAGACTGCCTTGCAATCCAGCGCCCGAGCTGGTGTTGATGATTCGTGCGTCCACGGGACGCCCGGCTTTCTGCTCAGCACGCCAATACGCAACGGCGTGACTCGACACACAGAAGTGCCCGCGCAGATGCACGCGAATGACGGCATCCCACTCCTCGAGCGTCTGACTGACGAACATACGATCGCGAACAAAACCGGCGTTATTGACGACGACATCCAGACGACCAAACTCTCGCAAAGCGGTTTGTATGAGATTGCCGGCACCCTCCCAATCAGCCACATCGTCTCCGTTGGCGACTGCCTCGCCGCCAGCGGCACGAATCTCGTCCACCACGGCTTGCGCTGTCGTGAGGTCACGCCCCTCTCCGCCAAGGCTGGTCCCTAAATCATTGACGACGACCCGAGCGCCCTCAGCGGCAAACGCCAGTGCATATTCACGACCGAGCCCACGTCCAGCCCCGGTGATAATCACCACTCTTCCCTGACAAATGCCTTGCATTGAAATCCCCTGATACCTCAGCGCGACACCGCGCGTAAGTTTTCGATAATCGTCACGTTGGCTTGGCCACCGCCCTCACACATGGTTAGGAGTCCGTAGCGACCGCCCCGACGTTCAAGCTCCGCCATCATTGAGGTCATCAAACGCGCTCCAGTTGCGCCAAGCGGATGCCCCAGCGCGATTGCGCCGCCATTCACGTTCACCTTGGACGGGTCGACATCGAGCTCTTTCTGCCAAGCGAGTACCACCGAGGCAAATGCTTCGTTGATTTCGAAAAGATCGATGTCCTGCAGGCGCAAACCACTACGCTGCAACACATGCTTCGTTGCCGGAATCGGCGCAGTCAGCATCCAGACAGGATCTGCGGCCAACACGCCAAGATGGACGACGCGGGCCCGCGGCGTCAGTCCGTGTTGTTGTACCGCCCTTTCGGATGCGACGAGTAACGACGCCGAACAATCTGCGATCTGACTGGCTACGGCCGCTGTGACACGGCCTCCGATCATCAACGGCTCGAGCGTCGCCATTTTTTCCAGCGACGTACCACGCCGCGGGGTTTCATCACGGCGCAACTCACCAACTGGGGCTATCTCCGCATCGAACCGCCCGGTATCGATTGCGGCAATCGCCTTCTCGTTGCTACCAAGAGCAAAGATTTCCATATCCTCGCGCGAAATCGCCCACTTCTCGGCGATCATCTCGGCGCTGCGAAACTGCGAAACTTCCTGCTCACCGTAGCGCGCAAGCCAACCGGGAGACCCGCGAAACGGATCGCTGAAACCGAGGGCCTGCCCCGCGATCATCGCCTGCGAGATCGGAATTGCGTTCATCTGCTGCACACCGCCCGCGACGACGAGGTCTTGAGTGCCACTCATCACGGCTTGCGCCGCAAAGTGCAGGGCTTGCTGCGATGAGCCGCATTGCCTATCTACCGTGGTACCCGGGACATGCTCGGGTAAACCGGCAACCAACCAACAAGTTCGGGCAATGTCGCCCGCTTGTGGTCCGATGGTGTCGACACAACCGAAAATCACATCTTCGACGGCACCGGGGTCGATACCGGTACGCCCGACGAGAGCACTCAAAGAATGACCCCCAAGATCCGCTGGGTGCATCGATGCGAGGCTGCCCTTCTTGCGACCGATCGGAGTTCGAACGGCATCGACGATGTACGCTGCAGTCATTATTCAAGCACCTTCTGGCATCGGATTGTCAAAAACTCGATCTGGACCGACTTCGATCCCCGCTGTCATCAACATCTCGTGCAACACGCGGAAACAACCCGATCGGCCACCGTGTAACCCCGCGAGCGCCCACGCACGCTTGGCGTAGAACTGCAGATCAAGCTCCCACGAATAGCCCATCGCACCATGTACTTGTATCGCAGTGCGAGCCGCCAAGTCGGACGCGTCGCAGGCAGCAACGAAGGCATGAGCCACGCGAACATCCCGCTGGACACGCATCGCCTTGTCCATGACCAACGTCGACTCGGCAGCAGCAGCGGCCGCATAAATTACAGGGCGTGCAAATTCGATTTTGATCTGAACATTGGCTAACTGATGCTTTACAGCCTGATTGACACCGATTGCTTTACCGAACTGCTTTCGATCAAGCGCATAAGCCACGGCAAGCGACGTCATGCGTTCGGCTAAACCGAGCAACTGCCCCGCAGCGAGCACCCGCGCGCGTGCACGAGCCAACTGCCATGCACGCTCCGCCTCTGCACCATTGATGACGGCGATGAGCGATCCATTGCTACTCTGCCAACGCGTCAGCCGACGTAGCGGATCCACGCTCTTGATCGCGGTAGATTCGCCTGCATGGATATCGTGCAACTCTAGTGACTGAGTGCCCTCGCCCAATACGACAAAGCGCGCGTGATCGGCGTCGAGAATGCCACTGGAGTCCGACCACAGAACGCGCACGCTCTCATCGACCATAGCCGCTGCAAACGCCGCGCGTGCACGCTCATCACTTGCTGCCAACTCGGCGAGCAGCGGCAACGCAACGCCCAGCGTCTCGATCAGAGGCTCGGGCAAGGCAGCCCGTCCAGCCTCTTCAGCGAGCAGTACGATATCAGTGAGCTTCAGACCAAGCCCGCCCTGAGCCTCGGACACCAAGGCTGTCGCCAAGCCGAGTTCGGACAAGCGTTGACGCCGAGTACTACAGGCAAGGCGATACTCATCGCCATCGGCGGCTTCGGCAGCCCGTCGCAGATCGGCACCCGTGCAGTGATCGTCAAGCAAATCACGCAACGATTGGGCGGCCAACAACTGATCTTCGTCAAAGGTGAATCTCATCGGATCAACCCTTCGGCATACCGAGCACGCGCTCGGCGATGATGTTGCGCTGGATCTCGTTCGCACCCGCATAAATGGGTCCTGCTAACGAGAACATAAATCCATCCAACCAGCGAGTGACTTCCTCTAGCTCACTCGCATCGTCCCCCGTGACGGATCCACGCAGTTCAGCGCGCGCGGTAAGCAACTGGATCGCCGCACGATGCATGGTCAGATCCAACTCCGACCAAAACACTTTATTGAGACTCGCCTCGGCACCGATCGAGCCACCTGCGATCAAGCGCGAGGCCGTCATGTAGGTGGACAAAGCATAAGCCTGCGCATCCATCCAGCACTGCGTCACCGTCGCCTCGATGCTCGGATCTCCGCGCAGCTCTGCGCGGCATGCCAAACTCAGAAGCCGCTGCGCGGTGCGTTGGAATCGAGCCGGACTACGCAGCATCAAACCACGCTCGAACCCTGCAGTCGCCATCGCGATCGACCAGCCCTGACCCTCCGCTCCGACGAGATTCTCAACAGGAATTCGAGCGTTCTCGAAAAAGATTTCCGCAAAACCCGATTCGCCATCGAGCTGCGGTATGCCACGTACCTGAACGCCGGGCAGATCGAGCGGAAAGACGATGTAAGACAACCCTCGATGGCGCTCGGATGTCGGGTCAGTGCGAAATAAACCGAAACCCCAGTCGGCGAAAACGGCCCGCGTTGACCAAATCTTGTGGCCGTTGACAACGTAGTGATCGCCGCCTCGCACGGCTGTCGTGCGCAACGCGGCCAGGTCCGAACCAGCCTGTGGCTCAGACCACACTTGAGCCCATATATCTTCGCCCGAAGCGAGCCGCGGCAGAAAACGCGCGCGCTGCTCGGGCGTGCCGTATTCCATCAGCGTCGGCCCGAACAGGAATACGCCGTTCTGATTCACGCGGCCCGGCGCATCGGCGCGGTAATACTCTTCTTCGAAGATCAACCACTCGATCAGATCGAGCGCACGACCACCATACTCCACCGGCCAAGTCACCATGCTCCATCGGCCCGAATACAGTGTTCGCTCCCATTCGCGATGCGCCGCGAAACCCTCGGCCGTGTCGTAAGACGGCAACGGCTTTTTCGGTACATGCACCTGCAGCCATTCACGAATCTCGCGCCGTAGTGCGCGTTGCGATTCAGAATAATTCAAGTCGATCGGCACGATTCTCGATCCTCACTACTCAAAACTTGGCAGCGACTTTTCCTTCGACAAAAGCATCCCGAGATTTTTGAGAATCCGGACTCATGTACATCTCGAGTGTGAAACCTTGCTCGAAGCGGTAGGCGCGATCGACATCGATCGGCTCGATGCCATTCAAGGATTCTTTGGCCAGCACGAGCGCGCGCCGACTCTTCGAGGCGATCACGTCGCAAAACTCCCGGGCTTGCGTGAGCAACTCGCCGCCCTCAACCAACTTTTCGATCGCGCCGAGCCGGTATGCTTCCTCCGCTGGACAACGACCACCCGTGAAAAAGAGCGCTCGTACTTTGTGCAGCGGTAGCATTCGCGACAGATGCGATGCACCGCCCATCGCGCCTCGATCGATCTCTGGTAGGGAGAAATAGGCGTCATCAGCGGCGATGACGACATCACTCGCACCGCATATGCCGATACCGCCACCGATGATGAAGCCATGCACAGCCGACACCACCGGTACTTCGCAGGCACGGATCGCGCGGAATGTGGCGTAATTGCCTCGGTTAACGTCGACGATGCGATCTGGATGCGCTTGCAACTCCTTGATATCGACTCCGGCGCAGAACCCTTTCGCCTCTGAGCGGATCAACAAGCAGCGGATATCTGCGTTGCGGCCGGTTTGTTCGATGGTGGCGGCAAGCTCCAGCCACCCTGTCGAATCGAGTGCGTTGACCGGCGGATGCGCCAACACGATCTCAGCGACGCGACCTCTGATATCGACTCTCGTCGGCATACGATCAACCTCCGGATAGTTCGTGTAAGCGCCGTTGCGCGTCGTCCACCATGCGTGAAACCAACTCATCGCAGCTCGGAAGGTCAGACAGGATGCCGGCCACGAGACCGGTCGACATGACGCCTTCAGCCGGTCTTCCTTGGATCATCGACCGTTCGATCAGAATGGGAGAATTAGCCGCCATCAACGCCTGACCAAACGACAAACCACTCTCTCGTTGCATGCCGCGCGCTGAAGCAACCAACTCCGCGACGCTAGCGCCCGTCCTTTGCTTGAGTAGCCACGCATTTTTGAGCGCCGAGACAAGCAAGCGCATGGGATTGGCGTGTTCAACCTCCGCGAGCACCTCGTTACGCAGCAGTCGATGCTGCAGACCATCGAGTCGGGTGGTGAGAACCACGTCATCGAGGCCGGCGCCGACATAGCGCGTCTTGGTGACCTCGGGGACCGGACAGTCGCGGGTCATCAGGAATCGAGTGCCCATGGCGACACCGGCTGCCCCGTAGGCGAGCGCTGCGGCTAACCCGCGACCATCAAAGAAACCGCCGGCAGCGATGACTGGCACCTTGACCGCATCAAGAACTTGCGGCAACAACAGAGTTGTCGGTACAGAGCCGGTATGGCCACCGCCCTCGCCGCCCTGAATGGTGATCGCATCGACACCGATCTCAACCATCTTCTGCGCGTGACGCAAAGCCCCAACAGTAGGCATACAAACGATACCCGCATCACGAAAGCGACGGATGATGTTCTTGTCGGGGCCGCGACCGAAACTGACCGCACGCACTTTCGCCGCGATGATGGTATCGACAATGCGCGCAGCACCCGGCTGAAACATATGGAAGTTGACGCCGAAGGGGCGATCAGTCAGCTCACGTACCCGATCGATCGAGGGACCGACCTCATCGGCATTTAAAGAAGCCGCAGCCAAAAATCCAAACGCACCGGCGTTACACGAGGCAGCAACCAATTCAGGTCGCGCCACCCACCCCATTGCCGTCTGGACAATGGGATATCGGCAGCCGAGCATCTCGACCAAAGGCGTCTGCAAGGCGTCACGTGCTGTCATGAAGATGACCCATCAGCATCACTCTTGGCACCGGCCTTGTTGGCAGCCGCCATTGATTTGGCATCCATACCACCAAGATTGTTGCCCACGGTCAGATCGCCCTGAGCGTGGGCGAAGTGATGCATGTGGAACACCGCATCCATGGCAGCTCGCTTACCTTGCAAGTCTTCAACGTGGTTGATTGCCTGCTTGGTCAGGGCAAGACCAAGTCGCGGCATGTTCGCGATCTTCTCGGCGAGCGCCGTCGTCGTCGACTCCAGATCGGCGCGCGGAACCACCCGATTAACCATACCCATCTGATACGCGCGCTCGGCATTCATCCGATCACCCGTAAACAAAAACTCTTTGGCGATACGCGGGTTCAATTCGTAGGGATGAGCAAAATACTCCACACCCGGTATACCCATGCGAACGACAGGGTCGGCGAAATACGCATCGTCAGAGGCGACAATGAGATCGCAAACCCACGCAAGCATCAGGCCGCCTGCGATACAGGCGCCATGCACCATCGCGATCGTCGGCTTCGGCAACTCACGCCAACGACGACACATGCCGAGGTATACCTCTTGCTCGCGTGCATAAAAGAATTCGGCACCGGGCTTGTTGACGTGGTCATACCAAAGCGAGCGGCGCTCGGGCCACGACTTCATGACGTCGCGCCCTGGCGTTCCGATATCGTGTCCACCCGAGAAATGCTTACCAGCGCCCTTCAGCACGATCACTTTGACGGCGTCATCATTCGCAGCTTTGCGCAGCGCGTCGTCGATGGCGTAAGTCATCTGCGAATTTTGCGAGTTAACGAACTCGGGGCGATTCATCGTGAGCCAAGCGATAGGTCCCCGCACCTCGTACAAAATCGGCGTATCAGTCTCGTAGCGGATTTCACTCATACGCGCTGCTCTCCGGTGCCGTTGGTGCCCACGCCGATCTCAACGCCGATCTCAACGCCGATCTCCGGGCGGATCGCCCTTGAAGACGGTTTTTCGCAATCCATTCGGATCAAGACGTTCGCGGATCAGTTGCAGTTGCTCCTCAGTCGGCGCTACCGTCTCCGGCGTACGTGCCGCCAACTCCAAGGGAAAACTGGTGGCGGCGCAAACCTGCTCAACCGTCACACCAGGATGCACTGAGAGCAATCGCGGGGCATGCGCGCTGCCACCGAAATCAAGCACGGCGAGATCAGTGATCACGCGACCCACGCGAAGATCAGCAGGAATTTGCCCCTGCGGCCATCGTGCCGGGTTGTAGCCGGCGCTGCAGACCATATCGACCTCGCCCTCGACGAATACCCGCGGCGAGTGATTGGGAACGAACATGCTGTTCGCATGCGAAATGGAATTTCCGGCTAGACCGCGCACGCCCAAAATCGCTGCCTTCGGTTTGCGGTAATCGCCAATCAGACTGATGTTCATCTGTCCGTATCGATCAACTTGCACAGGTCCGACCAAAGCATGTCGTCGGCCCGCCCACAGCAAGTCAAAGGTTCGGGAATAAGGCATCCAACCTTCGATCTCGGCATCCCGTGCTGCGCGTGGCCCGAGCGCAACGGGTTCACTGAGCAAATAGGCCTCGCCGTCGGTCATCAACAAGTCGCTATTGAAAGTCAGTTTGGCAAGACCAGCTCCGATCCGTGGAATCGCACCAAAGCCGGTGGCGAGAACCTCACCCTCGCCGCGCCACACCTCTGCGCACTGCGCGATGCACAGTTCAGCCAAAGAATAAGATGTTGCATTCATGTGCTGGCAGCCTTTCTCAATAAACCGGAGGTGGGATACTGGCGAGCTTGCCTCGACCACCCACAGCCTCAACGTATTCGTCGTGCGAAGCGATATCCACGAACCGACTGCGATAGTCAGCCCAAGCCTCAGGCGTTGTTGCTGCGTTGTAAGCCTTCAGATGCTCAACATCGATGCCATACCCCGGCACGCCCGCAGTCGGATGAGCGCCAAATGGCGCCTCGATGACAGCAGTGACGATTGAGCGTTCAAACGGCTGATAGCGTGCGCGCTCATGCGAACAAATCTTGTTGGTTGCGACGATTCTCTCGCAGCTCAGGTAAACAGCATCCGCAGCGCGAGCCATCAGATCGTCGAAGAACGGATCCGGACTCATGATCACGCAATTACCGCGAACATCGGACTCCGTGACATGCAGTAGCGCCGCGTCCAGCTTGAGCGCCGGCATGGCGACGAGCTCCTGCGAATCTGCATAAGGCGAGCGCACCATTTTCAAATCGGGATTGCGCTTGAGAATGTCGGTGCCAAGACCGACGGGCGTTGGCAAAAACGGTACACGCATGGCGGCTGCGCGCAAACCGAGTTGCACCATGCCTTCATCAAGCTCCATGACTTCAAACGCACCGGCTTGTCGAGCATTACGAAAATGCATATCCAGCGGCAACACGTCTAGCGACACGAAACCGAAGACTAGCTTGCGCAGTTTTCCTGCGGCGGCCAATAACCCGACGTCAGGCCCGCCGTAAGAAACCACCGTGAGATCACGCAATGGCGATCGCAAAATGGCACGGATCAACGCCATCGGCTTGCGTCGCGTTGCCCAACCACCAATACCGATCGTCATGCCATCGCGCAACTGCGAGACGAACTCATCCAATGGCAATTGTTTGTTCATGATCAATTGCCCTGTTGCGGAGGCGGCGACCACTTGTGGCCCCAAATGGAGGGGATGAGACTGCGGGTCGGAATCCAAGTCGACCAATCGGGAGTGACCCCCATGCACCCCACCTCGAGATCGAAACCGCCCGGCGTGGCGACATAAAACCCCAACATCCCGTCGTTGGAGTGGCGCCCTAACGATGAGGAGATGTGATAGCCCGCTGCGACACAGCGATCATGCGCGCGCCCCACATCATCGATGCTTTGCATCTCGACCATCGTGTGGATCAACCCCGATGGCGCTGGCATCGGAATGAGAGCGACGCTGTGATGTCGCCGACAAGCTGCATGCAGAAATCGCAACCGCAGTTCTGGACCGGCGGGATCAGGCGTCAATTGCAGACGCATCTCATCCGTGTCGCCAAAGCCGAGTAGCGATTTATAGAAATCGGCCGTTGCATCGAGCTCGGCTGCGGGCAACACCACATGACCGAGACCAAGATCATCGACGAGAAATCCGGACACGCCGGCCGGCGAGACAAAGCTGTCGTAGGCACGAACGCGACCCACGTACAGCTCGAACGCATTACCGGCCGGATCGCTTGCCATCGCCAAAGAATTCACGCAGCGCGCACGAGTCTCCTCGGCGCTGCCATCGCGCACCGATACACCGGCACGACGCAAATTCGCGACACACTGATCGAACGCCTGCTGCGATGGCAGCTCCCATCCCGCGGCGAGAAAGCCGTCGTGCTCAGCGCGCTCGACGGAAAATCGGAACGGCCGATCGTCCGTCCGTAACCAAAGGCTCCCGTCGGGTGCCGTTGCCGGCATCATGCCAATCGTGTCGACCGCGAAGCGCCGCCAAGAATCGAGATCTCGGGCGGCGACCCTGACATAACCAAGACCGTGTACCGACATGCAAATACCCCGTTGTTTCGCACGGCGCCGTTTTCGTTGAAACGGCGCTTTTGAAGGATCTATTTTGCGCGATTATGGCATTGGATGCGGCCCGAATCATCACTTTCGTCAATTTATAGCATCGTTTTTTACGCAATTGCTTGTCCGTCCTGTCGGGAGAGGCACATAATCTCGGCAAGTTAGCTCTGCCCCCGCAGGAGTCGCGAGATGTCGTCCACCGGAACGCCTGAATCTGTCGGTCTTGCCGCCGCTTACTCCCCCCTGCAATTGGGTCCGATCGAATTGGCAAATCGCTTCGTCAAGGCCGGCACGTACGAGGGTATGAACGTCGCCAACGCACCGAGCCAAGCGCTGCTCAACCATCATGTCGATATCGCCCGCGGCGGCGTCGCCATGACGACCTTGGGATACACCGCCATCCACCCAGATGGACGTACCTTCGCAGAGGAAAGTTGGATCGATGCCGATAATGTCGACGCATTTCGCGCATTGACGCGAGCGGTGCACGCCGCTGGTGGCAAGGTATCGCTGCAACTCGGTCACTGCGGGACAATGACACGCACGCCGAACCGAACCATTCGCAAACCCGGCGGACCGTCCAAGACGCTGAACTTGTACGGCGCCATGGTCGGCGCACTCTTCACGCGCGAAATGACAACGCAAGACATCCGCGATGTCATCGATCAGTTCGTCGATGCTGCCAAGCATGCTGCCAATGCCGGCTTCGATGCGGTTGAGTTGCATATGGGTCATGGCTATCTGCTCAGCCAGTTCCTGAGCCCGCTTGCCAATCGTCGAACAGATGCTTACGGCGGCAGCGCGGAAAACCGCGCTCGCCTGCCTCGAGAGGTCACAGAAGCCGTCCTCGATGCCGTGGGTGATCGCATTGCCGTCGTCGCGAAGTTGAACTTGCGCGATGGCGCTCGCGGAGGCGTCGAGATGACTGACTCGATCGTGACCGCTCGCGCGCTGGAATCAGCGGGACTGCATGGCCTCGTCATGACCGGCGGATTTTCACCCTACTCACCCATGTACCTCTTCCGAGGTAACTCACCCGTTCCAGCGATGCTGCAAACCGAGACGAGCCGCTGGAATCGCTTTTTGTTGAAACTTGGCGCGAAGACTGCGTTCCGAGATACGCCGTTCGAAGAGATGTACTTTTTGAAGCATGCTCGTCAAATGCGCGAGGCCGTCCGCTTGCCGCTCGGATTACTCGGCGGAGTTCGAAGCGGCGAAAATGTGGCCCAAGCCATGAAGGATGGTTTCGACTTCGTGGTACTCGGTCGACCCCTGCTGGCCGAGACTGACTTCGTGCAACGCATCCAGCGCGACGCCTCGGCGCATTCAACCTGCATCAACTGCAACCGCTGTGTCGCCGAGTTTTCAACGCCCGGCGGTGTACGCTGCGTGCTGAACGGGCCGAACGATCCTGCGCTCAACGCGCGGCGGGCTGCCTAAACGAGCGCTGAAAGTCGAAAGTCGGCGCCTCACCCGCCACTATTTTCGCGATCCGCTCCGGCACTGCCGGCAGCATGTCCGGGTGCGGGAATACCCAGAACTGTCCAGCCTCAATGGCCTGAAAGCTGATCCGCGCAACTTCGCTCGGAGCCATTCCCACCCGCTCCGAACCGGCGCGCATGGCCGCCATCAACGATTTCGACGATACGTCGCCCGGCTCGGTATCGAGGATGCCGGTTTTGACGGCACCTGGTGCAAGTAACGACACACGGATCGGCGCGCCGATCGCAACGATATCAAGGTGCAAAGTCTCAGCGATCGCAATCACAGCTGCCTTGCTCGCCGAGTAGGCAGCGAGCATCGGTGATGGAATCAGCCCGCCCATCGAACCGGTAATCAAGACGTTCGAAGCTGTCCCGCGTGCGAGCATGTCAGGCAAGAACGCACGAATCGCATTCACGACACCTTTGACGTTGATATCGAATAACGCATCGAAATCGGCAGCAGTCATCTCCCAGACTCGTCCGGGAGTCAGCACGCCCGCGTTGCAGCACAGCAGATCCACGCCACCGAACATCGACTTCAATTCAGCCGACACTCGATCGAATGCAGCAACGTCACGCACATCGAACACGCGACTATGGACGCTCGCTGCACTGCCGGCTGCTCTGGCCATTTCGACCGTGTGTGCCACCGTGTCGGCCCGATAATCACACGCGACAACATGCATCCCACGGCTTGCCGCTTCGAGGGCGAGCGCCGCCCCGATACCGCTTCCGGCACCCGTGATCAGCGCAAGCTTGCCGTTAGAGTCGGACATCCGGCGCTTCAGCGCGCCTGCCGTACGTAGGAACGATTGACCTCGCTATCGCCCTCGTCGTTTGGCCACTCTGCATAGAACTGTCGATAGTATTTGCGAAATGCCGCGATCGGACCGTCGCCATCACACAACAAAGCGTCGGGGGTGTATCGCTGCCGATCCCAAACGACCTTGTCTTGATCAAGCTGTCGACAAATGTCTTTGACCATGGCGCGGGCAACCCCAGCAGACGGACCATCAATGGCCGACTTCAGTTGCGTGAAGGCAAAGCGAACGTGCGTGCAGTCTGGAGCGATCGGCGTTATTCCCGCCACCATCAAGGTTTCGCAGATTCCCGTGAATCGCGTCCACGCCTGCCCTGCGCCCACCGTACCGTAAGAAATTGTCCCGTCGACATCGCCACGCGGCGTCGCCATCTTGGCGGCCACCGACGCCACGCGGCGAATACCTTCAAACTTCACATCGTAGTTCGGCATGCTCGCTGTGCCGTGAATGTAGCGAAAGTGCGCGGCGTCCACGCCGTTCTCCGCCATGTTTTGTAGAGGCCCCCACACCAGCCACTCATGCTTTTCGTATTCGCTCCAGTCCGGTGAACTGGCTTCTGGCAAGTCTTCCACCTCAAAAGTGGGTTCTGCGCTCTCTGGGTGGTACCAAGCCCAAATAAAGCGATTGCGCTCGACCAGACGCCAGGGTCGAACACAACTGCGCTTGGCTTGCGGCGGAATGACCTTCGCATACGGAATCTTGGTGACCTCACCGCTGCCGTTGTATTGCCAAGCGTGAAAGGGGCACTCGAGATCGTTACCCTGCACACGGCCTGCGTGACCCATATGGGCACCCAAATGACGACAGTAGGCATCGACCATCCTCGGCACGCCATCCTCACCACGCCACAGCGCGAGCTCGCGGTTGAAGTATCGAAGTGGTTTCACCTCTCCAACCTTCAACTCGTCCGAATAGCTCACAACAAACCAACCAAACGGCATCGGCAAATCGATACCTCGCTCGGCAGCGGGTCGCGGGTTATCGAGCGGCGCCATTCGCCACTGCAGCAACTCCTCTCGGGAAAATCGCGTCAAGTACTGACGGGCTGCGGTGTTCGAGGCAATTTCTTCTTGGCTCATGATGACAGTCCTCCAAACAGCCGTGCGGCATTGTCGTGCAAGAAAAGTGGCCAGACGCTGTCCTTGAACGGCACATCTGGGAGTTCGCGGAAAATTCGCTCGAAAGAGAGCCCCATCGGCCAATATCCGGCATACATGATGCGCTCGGCACCACGCGTGTTGGCGTAGTTGATGATGGCTTTCGGGTAGTGCTTGGGCGCAAAGGCGCTCGTCGAGTAGTAGAGATTCGGCCACTTCAACATCAGCTTGACGGCCAAATCTTCCCAAGGCTCCGCACCGTGACGCATGACGAACTTCAGCTCGGGGAAAAACCAACAAACCTCATCAACGAGTTCTGCATGCTGGGGGGCCATCGGTAATCGAGGGCCCGGCACGCCGACGTTGACGAAGATCGGCAAATCCAGATCCACGCAAGTTGCGTAAATCGGGTACACCTTCTTGTCGTTGATTGGCACCTGCGGGTTGTTACCGCACGGAAAGAAGCTTACGGCTTGGATGCAACCGGCCGCATGGAGGCGGCGAATCTCCCGCACATCTTCCATGCCGCGATTGGGGTTGACGTGATAATCGAACAAGAATCGATTCGGATACGCGGCACGCGCTCGCTTCACCCCTTCCGAACCCTCCCAATAGCCGACCAGGCCCCGCACAATCCCAAATCGATCCATTTCTTTGACTGTGAAGTCGACGTAGTCGGAGTCTGCCGACAAAACTGGAATATCTTTAAACATGTACTGCGCAGGCATTTTGAATGCCTCGCGACTCTGCTGATCAAGCAGTAGCGGGAGATACGGTGTGTACCATTCAGTGTTGGTAGCGCTGACGGGAATCCCCATCATCAGATCAATAACTTTGGCGCCTTGCGGAAAACCCATGATCGGTTACTCTCCTAGATGCATCCGTCGCAGAAAGACTTTATCGACTTTGTCCAGATGGTTACGCACCAACGGCGTCTTCTGCACGCGCACTTCAGTCGGCACTTTGTACGCCGCCAGATGCGCACCCACGAATTGCTGCACTTGCTCTGCCGCCAACTCACCAGCGGAAGCGTGCGGAACCACCACCGCAACGAGCCGCTCACCCAGTCGCGGGTCGGGCACCCCATAGGTGGCCGCCTCGGCCAGATCCGGATGCGCTAACAACACTCGCTCGACCTCGGCGCAGTAAATATTCTCGCCGGCGGAAATCACCATATCCTTCTTACGATCGACGATAAAAAGGAAACCCTCTGCATCGACGTAACCGATATCACCGGATCGCATATAACCGTCGGCATCGAAAGCGCGCGCGGTTTCCTCTGGGTCGCCCCAGTAGCCAAGCATGTTTGAGGCAGATCGAAGGCAAATTTCGCCCAGCTCACCGCTCTGGGCAACACTACCGTCATGCTGAACAATCTTGACCTCAGTTGTCGCTAGCACACGACCGGCTGTAGCCGGCCGATTGAGGTACTCCTCTCCGACGGACATGGCGACGGCACCGGTCGTTTCTGTCATACCGAAACCGGTCCCAGGCACCGCACGCGGAAACGCCTTGGTGATCTCGGCAAGCAGCCCCTTCTGCAACGCCTGCCCACCAGTCGACACGCTGACCAGAGAGTCCAACTTGTATTGACCAATATCCGGCGACTTCAAAAGATCCCACATCATGGTCGGAACGCAGGGGAACTGCGTGACCTTTTCACTTTCGATCAAGCTCAAGGCCGTTGTGGCATCCCAGCGTCGCATCAGAACGACCTTTCCACCTCGCGCGAGCGTCGAGAGCAACCCGGTATGCAAACCACTCGTATGAAAGAATGGAAACATCAACAGCATACTGGTCTGCGGCGACATCGCCGCAAGCTGTTGCAAAGAAATCCCGTACCGAGCAGCCATATCCATCGCGATACGGTAGCCGGCATATAAATTGGTCCACACCGAGTTACAGGTGCCAAGTTGGCTGAGTACTGCCCCCTTGGCTCGGCCGGTGGTACCCGAAGTAAACAGGATGGTTGCGGGATCGGCAGGCTGCACCATGGGCGCAGGAAGTGCCGGCAAATCTGCCGGTGGTCCCTCGGTCGGTGCTGTTAACAAATCTTCGAGACGCAGCGCTCCTGCACCCAGCGCGACCTCCACTGCCGCGCGCTCCCGCGCTGACTCCGACTCGGGCAAAGCAACATCGACAGCGACGATGACCGGAACCTTGGCTACGTGTGCGGCAAGCTCGCGACCACAGCGGCTATCGACCATCATCAAACAAACGCCGATCGAATCGCGCGCCGCAGCCAACTCCTCACCGGCCGCGCGGCTGTTGAGCACCACCGGCACCGCACCAAGCCGGGCGAGCGCCAGGAAGCAATGCACCCAGTCTGGAATGTTGCGCATGGCAAGACCAACGCGACTACCCACCCCAATCGCATACCGCTGCCGCAAACTTTGAGCGATATGATCGGCCCTGCTCGACACCTCGCGATATGTCAGCCGCTGACCGGCATAAACAATGCAGGTGGCATCCGAATCCCAAGGCGCGGCCTGCAGCAACGCCGGCAGCGTCCGCGGCGCATTGCGGAAAACACGGCAACGCACGCCACGAAACACCTCTTCCGTCAGTTCGAACTGAGCTTCCGTTGACACCCCGACCACCATGTTGTGGAATGTGCCGATAGTAGCAGTTGCAAGCCCAGAAACAACGTTTTCGACGGCTAAGTGGGCTTGTGACCATATAAATGCGTAAAGTTGATGGTCAACTTATACGCAAATGCAATGCGGCAATGGCCGCCGGGGGATGACTATGGAGCGACGACTTGTTGGCCGAGTGGCCCTCATCACAGGCGCGAGCCAAGGCATTGGCGCGGCGATCGCAAAACGCCTTGCCCATGAGGGGGCACATGTTGCCATCTGCGCACGAGGCCCCGAAAAACTCGCTGCTACCGCTGCAGCAATCGAAGCCGCCGGAGGCCGCGTCAGCTACCGCGCATTCGATGTCGCCGACCACACCGCGTTAGCCGACTTCGTCGCCTCGACCGCCGCCGACCACGGACGGCTCGACATCGTGGTGAACAACGCACCGTCGGTCACCTACTCGGCGATCGTCGACATGACACCGGAGACTTTCCGCAAAGATTTCGATGTCAACGTGAACTCCGCATTTGTCGCTACCCGTGAAGCGTTCAAAGTGATGCTGCCGGCACAGCGCGGATCCATCATCAACATCTCTTCGATCAATGGTGTGTTGGCGCTTGGCAACATGTCTGCTTACGGCGCGGCTAAAGCGGCGCTGATCCACTTCACCCGCTGCGCTGCGATGGAAGGCGCGCGCGCCAATGTGCGTGTCAACGCAATCGCTCCCGGGGTGATCAACACACCCGCGACCGCGGCAGGCTTCGCAGGGCCTTACGCCGAATGGGGCAAGAAAATCGCGGCCCAAGTGCCGATGGGGCGGTTCGGTGAAGCTGATGAGATCGCGGGCGTAGCCGCCTTTTTGGCGAGCGATGACGCGAGTTACGTGACTGCCACTTGCTTGTCGGTCGATGGCGGCAAGGCCGCAGAGCTCGTCGTCCCCGCGCCCTGATTCCAACCCCCATTTTTGAATACGAGGTTCAGCATGACACTCCAAGGTAAAGCCGCTCTGGTCACCGGGGCAGGACAAGGTATCGGTCGAGCTTGCGCACTGGCGCTCGCCGAGGCCGGCGCGCGCGTGGCCGTGGTCGACCTGAAGCAAGAAGCCGCCGACGCAACCCTCGCCTTGCTGCCAGACCCCTCGCGCCATTTGGCGCTGACGGCCAACGTCGCCGACAGCGCGGCGGTCAAAGACGCCTTCGCGAAAACAGCCGCCACGTTCGGGCGACTCGACATCCTCGTCAACAACGCAGGCACCGGCACTGGCCCCAACGATGGGAGTGCCAAAATGTACGAGCTGATGGCGCAAAAAAATGCCGAGATCGCGCGCGGCGAAACGCCTAAGACACATGTCGAGCAAGCAATTTACATGGAAGACGAAGGTTGGCGCGCCGTCATGGCGGTCAATCTCGATGGCGCCTTCTATTGCACACGCGAGGCGCTGCGACTCATGGCCGCGCATGACATCCGTGGCTCAATCGTAAATATTGCCTCTACAGCCGTGCAATCGGGCGAGGGACCTCTTCATTACGTGACGAGCAAAGCAGCGCTCGTCGGCATGACGCGCGCGCTGGCACGCGAGGTTGCCTCCCGCGGTATTCGTATCAATGCAGTAGCGCCGGGCCCAACCGATACGCCACTGATGAGATCCATCCCGGACGAGTGGATCAGCAGCCTCGAAAAAGCAATTCCGCTCGGCCGTCTTGCCAAACCGTCAGAAGTAGCGGCCGCTGTTCGCTTCCTCGCCAGCGACGAAGCGTCATACGTCACTGGCAGCGTACTCGTTGCCAACGGTGGTTCGTACTTTTTCTGATCGAGACAACATAGCGCCCAACTCCAAACCACGCTTCCCCACGAGGAGGTTGATCATGAAGTCGAATTCAAACGCGCGGATCTCGTGTTTCATTGCGGCAGTGATCGCGGCCGGTACGACGGATGTCGTCCTCGCGCAAAACGATACGGCACTCGAGGAAATTGTCGTCACCGCACAACGCCGCGAACAGCGTCTCGTCGACGTCCCTATCGCGATCACAGCCTTGGGTGGCAGCGCTTTGGAGCGACGGGGCATCACCGACGTGCAAGGTCTGGAAGGATTCGCACCGAATCTGCAAATCAGCCCGACACCTGGCAATAGCACCGCTGCTCAGCTTGCTATTCGCGGCGGCGTAACTACCAACCCAGCGCTGACCTGGGATCCCGCTGTCGGGATCTATGTCGACGGCGTCTACGTCGGAAAAACTCAGGGCGCGCTATTTGACCTCGTTGAAATAGATCGCATCGAAGTGCTTCGTGGACCACAAGGGACACTCTGGGGTCGTAACACTCTGGCTGGCGCTTTTAATATCGTCACTCAAGCTCCAAGCGGCGAGGCTTCGGGAATCGCCTCGCTGCAGCTCGGTAATTACTCAACACTGAATGGACGCCTGTCAGTCGATCTACCCACGATCGGTAAAGCTAAGGTCAACCTTGCCCTTGCGACGCAACAGCGCGATGGTTGGGTCAAAAACTCCACCGATTATTTTCCGACGCCCCCAGGCCGAAAAGCTGCCACTCGAGATCTCAATAACATAGACAATAAGAGCGCTCGTCTCGCCGTCGACTTACCCATCAGTGAAAATTTTGATCTGTCATATCGCGGGGACTATAACGACATCGATCAAAATGCCTCACACTCGCAACTGTATCGCTCGTTATTGCCTTTTCTTAGCCCATACGTATCAACGTCACGACAAGATAGGGCCACGGTAGATGGACCATCATTTGAGCGATCGCGAACACAAGGTCATTCAGTAACGCTGGAATGGCGCCTCAACGATCAGAGCACTCTAAAATCGATCACTGCCACGCGAAAACTAACTTGGGAGGACGGCCTAGATCTAGATGGCTCACCCCTCGATATCGCTCACACTCAACGCCTCTCGGACTACGACTCCAGTTCGCAGGAGTTACAGTGGATTGGTAGTAGCGGCGCGCTGAACTATGTCGCAGGACTCTATTATTTTGAGGATGACGGCTTTACGGACAACCCGCAGGCGTTCTTCATGGAGTTCGGTCCTGGCGCAGGCGTGAGGTTCAAATCGCAGTATGGCTTCACAACTAAAGCGAAAGCAGTGTTTGGCCAGCTCGACTACGCGATTAACGAACAGTGGTCGGTAACTGCCGGTTTACGCTACACCGACGAAGAGAAAACCATCGATCGCTGCGCCGGTCTCGTCGGTATTTTTGATTATGTCCCCTGCGGCACTCGAGCCAAAACCAACTTTAGCGACACGACTCCGCTTGCGATTCTTTCTTGGAAACCGAGCGAAACCACGTCGGCTTATTTCAAGTACGCACAAGGATTTAAGAGCGGCGGCTTTAATGGCGAAGCCGGTGATCCGTCGAATCCGATCCCGATCAACATCGAGCAGGTTCAGACGCCCTACCTTCCGGAAACCTTGAAGTCGACAGAGATTGGGATCAAATGGCTACTTGCCGATGGCCAAGGCTATGCGAATGTTGCCGCGTTTCGGAACAAATCTGAGGACATGCAACTGTCGATTTTTGAGGCTAAAGGCGCCGCTAACTCAGCCATCAAGAACGCCGGAGAGGCAAGCGTCAGAGGCTTAGAAATAGAGTTTGGCTGGAAGTTTGCACAGGGTTCACGCGTACAATTTGCTCTGGGAAAGATGGATGGAGAGTTTGATCGCTACATAGACGGCGGTATCGATGTGGCCTTCAATAGGTCACTGCCGCATCTACCGAAGACCACTCTCGGAATCACGCTCGATGCCGATCTCGGCACGGTTCTGGGAACCGAAGCGCGTCTCTTGATCGATGCAACCCGCATGGATGACTACACCTTGTATCCCTTTGCGATCGTTGTCGATCCAATAAGAGATCCAACCTCGGTCGGCTCCGCACTTGCTAACGATACCCGCGTACCCGCTTACAGCGTCGTTAATACACGACTTTCATTTGATGGGTTGCGTATCGGCGGTAGCAAAGTCGACGTGGCGATCTGGTCAAAGAATCTGTTTGATAAAGAATATATCCAAAACATGATCGACTTCGGACCAGGCTTCGGTAATCTCACTCAGGCGTATTTCGGAATGCCACGTACCTATGGCGTTGAAATCGCAACACGCTGGTAACGGGACATGGACCTGTCGAGGCAATTTCGGCTGGATGGTAAAGCGGCGCTTGTAACGGGTGCCGGTCGTGGCATCGGTCGTGGTGTTGCGTTGGCTTTTGCCTCCGCCGGCGCGAGCGTCGCCTTGCTTTCGCGGACACGCAGCGACCTCGACGAAGTCGCGGGCAAAATCACCGCGATTGGGCGCAAAGCAGTAGTGCTGCCCTGCGACGTGAGCGACGAAAGCTCACTCGCAGCGGCGGTGGAATCTGCTGTCACTGAACTCGGCAGGCTCGACCTGCTGGTCAACAATGCAGGTGGCACCGGGCCTAACGATCCACTGCGCACAACACCTGAGCAATTCTTAAAAGCGCTTGAGTGGAACGTCTTGCCCGCTTTTTCGTTAACAAGGCTGGCAGTACCGCACCTACGTCAATCGGACTCGGCAAGCGTAATCAACATAACCTCCGCTGCAGCGCGCTATGCCCAGCGCAGCTTCTCCAGCTATGGGACAGCCAAGGCGGCGTTGACCCAATTGACACGCTTGTTGGCACAAGACTTTGCACCGCAGATCCGAGTCAACGGGATCGCACCCGGGCCGGTAGTCACTGATTCGCTTGCCAAGTTTCTAACAGACGATGTGCGCAAAGCCATGGAGAAACGCACGCCGCTCGCCCGGCTCGGTACCGTTGAAGACATCGCCGCGGCAGCGCTTTTCCTTGCTAGTCCGGCATCTAGCTGGATGACAGGCAAAATTCTGGAACTTGACGGTGGCGCTGAAGCAACCGTTTGGCCGCTGTAATGCAGTCCTCGAAGCGCTTGTTCGAACCCCTTCAGCTCGGCGACCTCACCTGCCGTAACCGTATTTTCATGGCGCCGATGACGCGCAGCCGAGCGGATTTGCAGGATTGCCCCACCGACCTGCACGTCACCTACTACTCGCAACGAGCAAGTGCCGGCCTAATTTTTTCGGAAGGAATTCAACCCTCTATCCACGGCAAAGGATATGCGCGCACGCCCGGTCTGCACTGCGCAGCGCAAGTCGAGGCGTGGCGTCGCGTAAACGAAGCGGTAAGCGCGCGCGGCGGCACGATGGTTGCGCAGTTGATGCATACCGGCCGAATCGGCACACATCACAACAAGGCAGCAGATGCTCGAACGGTCGCGCCGTGCGCCATCCCTGCCAACATTGAACTGTTCACCGACACCGCAGGTATGCAGCCCTGTGATGCACCCGAGGCCCTATCGGCGGCCGGGATCGCCACCGTCGTACAGGAATATGCCGATTCGGCCCGCATGGCCATAGCAGCCGGCTTTGCCGGTGTCGAACTGCATTGCACGAGCGGCTATCTGCCGATGCAATTTCTCGCACAAAACACCAATCTGCGCACTGATCGGTATGGTGGTACCGCTAGCGGTCGAACCCGTTTCGTTATCGAAGTGCTCGAGGCTCTGACCAGCGCCATCGGTTCAGGACGCGTCGGTATTCGTATCTGCCCCGGGAACCCTTTCAATGATGTACTGGATGTCGACCCGAACGAGACTTACCGTACTCTGCTTGAAGCCATTCGTTCGCTCAATTGCGCTTGGGTACACGTCATCGCTTCACCGGATAAGTCGCTAGATGCCTTCGCGTTGGTTCGTCGTCACCACGATGGCGCGCTGATCATCAACGATGGGTTTGATCCACAATCGGCAGCCGCTGCGTTACAGGAAAAAATTGGCGATGCGGTGTCTTTTGGTCGCCACTACATCGCCAATCCCGACTTGGTTGAGCGTATCGCCAGCGAGATTCCCTTGAGTCGGTTCGATCGCAAGACGCTCTACTCGCCAGGCCCCGCAGGCTACATCGACTACCCGCCACATCAGGCTCAATCGTGAAGCGATCATCTGCGTTGCTTGCAGTTGCGACTCTCGCGCTCCTGCTTCCATGCTCGCACGCCGCGACCGAGACACCCTCAGCCGAGGACGAGAGAGCCGCCGCTCGGCTTGCTGTGTATAGCGAAAATTCCTTTCTGCGTAAGGCCGTCAGCCGCGTTGATGGCTTTGGCAACGTGACCTCGTTTGCCATAGCCAACCGGATGTACAGTCGCACCGATCCGGCGGCACTCGCCGATGCAGCCGAGAAATTGTCGATAGAAAAACAGGCTGACGGCGTTTGGCTGCTGCGCTTTCCCTGGGTCAACGTCGCGGTATTCGAAACTCGTGATGGCCTCGTATTGATCGACTCGGCCTATGCACCGGCGGGCCCAGCTCTGCTGACCGCCTTGCGCTCGCTGAGTACCAAGCCGGTGCACACCATCGTCTACACCCATCATCACATCGATCACATGCTGGGAGCCTGGGCTTTGCTCGACGCCGGCGAGCGGCCGCAGATCATCGCGACCGCCGCGCTCGTCGAGGAAGTCGGTCGTGATCTCCGCTCGCGCGAATTCACCTCGCGACTCAACAATCAACGCCTAAGCGACTTTCCGCGTAGCCTCGACGATCTGCCGATGCCCACGCGCACCTTCCACGATCGATTGGAACTGCGAATCGGCGACGATCGTTTCATCCTGCAGCATGCACCAGGAGAAACTGTCGACCAGTTATGGGTATCGGTACCCACGCGAAAAACCGTTGTGATCGCCGACTACTTCCAACCGTTCCTGCCAAATGCAGGTAATGGCAAGCGACGACAGCGTTATGTCGAAAGTTGGGCAAGCGCCTTGCGTAACATGGTCGCAGAAAAACCCGAAATTGCCCTACCGATGCATGGCCCCGCACTCACTGGCCAATCCGAAATCGCCAAGCGACTCGGCGCTCAAGCGCGGATGCTCGAAAGTATCGCCGAGCAAACCCTGAGCGCACTCAACGACGGTACGAGAAAATACGCTGTCGCAGACACCGTGGCTCTACCTGCAGAGCTGAAAGACAATCCGGATGCCGCGGAGCTCTACAGCACGCCCGTCGACATGTCGCGAACAATCACGCAGGAATACTCCGGCTGGTGGAATGAACTACCGTCCGAATGGTCTCCGGTCAGTCGCGCGCGGCAAGCACGCGAAATCATTGAGCAGGGTGGCGGTCTCGATAAATTCCTCGCGCGGATTGCGACCTTGCGCGATAGCGATATTGCCCTCGCCTGTCATCTGGCCGATTGGGCCTGGTTGGCCAACCCTACCAATGAGCAGGTCCTGCGCGTCAGCACAGAGGTCTGGCTGCATCGATTGAGAACCACCGTCATACCGACCCAAGAGGCGGTGGAATATGTCGAACACGTTGTCACCCTGCGACAGCAGCTCGACCGACTCAAGCAACCCTGAAAGTCGGTCGCCGCCCACTCCATGGCATGGCCTCTTCGAGCTGGCGTGCCAAAGACAATAGCAGGCTCTCCTCGGCGTATCGGCCGGTGAACATCACGCCGACGGGTAAGCCCTCGGACGAAACAGCCAAAGGCAAAGAAATCGACGGCTGACCCGTTACGTTCGCAAGCGAGGCATACGGCGAGAACGCTGTCACGTCGGCGGCGTATTGTGCGAAGTCGCGAGGCGACAAACCGAGCTTACCGAGCGCGACGGGCGCTTGCGCGAGCGTTGGGGACAACAATAAATCCCACGCCTTAAAAAACTCGCCCGACTGCCGAGCCGCCAGATCCAGAGTCGTCTCGGCAGACGCAAACGCGAGACCGTCGATTTGTTTGCCCGACTGCGCGATTAACCAGGTCACCGGCTCGACATCCTCGGGCGTGCAGAGTCGCCCGAGTTGTGCTTCACGATCTCGTAGTGCGGCGAGCGTCTGTACGGCAATGATCGTCCCGAAAGCAGCTGTATACGCCTTGTAGTCGATATTTGGGGTCGCGATCTCGACCTGGTGTCCAAGCTTCCGGCAAACCTCGACTACGCGATCGACGGCCCGCTCACACTCGGGGTCGACGGCCGCACCAGAGAGCGGCGCCGCGAGCCGCGCGATTCTCAGTGGTCGGGGACTCGAGGCGATCGCTCTAGCGAACGTCTCGGGCGCCGGCGCCTGCAGAACAGAAGCACCCGCCTCAGGCCCTGCGACGGCATCGAGTAATCGCGCCGCATCTCGGACGCTACGCGTGACCGCGAAATGAGTGCTCAAACCGCCCCAACCCTGATACCGCCGAATGGGAAATGGCACGCGCCCTCGTGAGGTCTTCAATCCAACCAGACCACAACATGAGGCCGGTATGCGAATCGAGCCACCGCCGTCACTGGCGTGCGCGATCGACACCATCCCTGAACTCACTGCAGCAGCCGATCCACCAGACGATCCGCCAGCCGTGCGATCGAGACGCCACGGATTGCGGACATCGCCGTGCAGCGCCGACTCGGTGGTGGTGGTGAGTCCGAACTCCGGACTTGCCGCTTTTCCCACAATGACCAATCCCGCTCGCCTGAACCGCGCGATCAACTCACCGTCATGGTCGTAGCGAAAGCCTCGGAAGAATCGACTGCCGTTGGTGATCTCGGTATCAGCCATGGCGACCCAAAGATCCTTTAACAAGAACGGCACACCTGCGAAGGGTGCTGCGGCATCGATTGAGGCAATCGACTTCTCCGCCAACTCGTAGTGCTGCAAGGTCACCGCATTGACGATGGGATTCAAGTCGGTGATTCGTCGTATGGTTCGATCGAGCAACTCCCGCGCACTGATCTCTCGCGCTCTTACCAAATCCGCCAATCCTGTTGCGTCCAGCGCGTCTAAATCATCCCAATGACTGCCGTATGCAGCGGTAGCTGGAAGCCCGGACGCGGCCGCAGCAGCAGCCAAGGAACCCACGAATGTGCGTCTCGATAAGTCGGTTGACATGCTAGAACTACCTGACCTTGATTTTTGGAGCCGCAGCCCCGCGACGCATCCGCTCGATGAATTCATTGAGCGGTGCCGGTTCGACGACATCCGCATCCGGGGGGCCGCCGCGATCCCAAAACTCTTGCCAGGTCGGAAACAAAGAGTGGTAGCCCCCCTCGTAAGCCTCCACACCTGGCCAACGCATTTTCATCTCGCCAAGTGGTGGTTTGTTCAAATCCGTGGCGTACCAGTACAGGGGCAAGCGCCGCTTGAAGTACCAGCGCCCCAATCGGCGTTCGTAGTCATCGACATACATCATTTGCATGATGACCCACTCCGTTGGGGTCTCATGTTCATTCTTTGAGTACACAACACCACGCGCGTGATCAACATCGGCAAATTCGATGATGTGATTGCCGATATGGTGCGATGTGCCTGTGAATTGCACGCGTAGGGTCTCGTCTAGCCAATCACGTAGAGCGCGGCGGCCACGACTTTCGCGGCCCACCCGCACGTCATCGACGAATAAGCCCACTAAAGCATCGAGGTCGCGCATGTCGAGTGCGAGACCGTACCGAGCCGGCAACTGCCGAATCTCCTCGATGGATTCGAGGCGATCCAGCCGCGCCTCGACCGAATCGGGCTTGATCATTCCAGCACCCCCGTCAAACCGTTGTTTTCGTAAATATAGTCGTTTATTTCTACGAATTGGTAATAAAATACGGCGAAAAATCGGTGCGTTTCGCATCTGAAACGGGGTTAGAACATGCAATCGAAAATCAACGCCGCCTTGATTGGCTCGGGCAATATCGGTACCGACCTAATGGTCAAGGCCTTGCGCAGTGCCGAGATCAACCCAGTGTGGATGGTCGGGATCGATCCCGCCTCAGACGGACTCGCCAAAGCACGTGAGCGCGGCCTCAAGACGACCGACCAAGGCGTCGACGGTCTGATGCCGCACATCGATCAGGACAACATCCGTATCGCGTTTGATGCGACATCTGCCTACGTCCATCATGACAACGCGCGCAAATTGCAGGCGGCAGGTGTGGTGGTGATTGACCTGACGCCGGCAGCCATCGGGCCTTTTTGCGTTCCGCCGGTCAATCTTGCGCAGCACGCCGGCCGTCGCGAAATGAATGTCAACATGGTCACCTGCGGGGGTCAGGCAACCATTCCGATGGTGGCCGCGGTCAGCCGTGTACAACCGGTCGACTATGCGGAAATCATCGCCACGGTCTCTTCGCGCTCGGCGGGACCGGGGACGCGCAAAAATATCGACGAGTTCACGCGCACCACTGCTCGCGGTATCGAGTCTGTTGGCGGAGCCCAACGCGGCAAGGCCATCATCATTCTGAACCCCGCCGAACCTCCTTTGATCATGCGCGATACGGTGCACTGTCTTACGGCAAGCGAACCCGATCGCGAGAAGATCGTCGAATCGGTACACCGCATGATCAGCGACGTGCAGCGTTACGTTCCCGGCTATACCTTGAAGAACGGCCCCGTTTTCGACGGCAACCGCGTATCGATTTATCTCGAGGTTGAAGGTCTTGGCGACTACCTGCCGAAATACGCCGGCAATCTCGACATCATGACCGCCGCAGCACTCAGAACGGCAGAGATGCTGGCCCCTGAAATCGCCGCCGGTAACTACGCCAAGGGAGAACAGCGATGAGCCAGCGCCAGATCATTCTGCATGACATGTGTTTGCGGGACGGGATGCATCCCAAACGCCATCAGATCACCGTCGAGCAAATGTGCACGATCGCCAAAGGTCTCGATGACGCTGGCGTCCCCCTGATCGAAGTAACCCATGGTGACGGCTTAGGCGGAGAATCGGTCAACTACGGATTCCCGCTGCATAGCGATGAAGAATACCTGCGCGCCGTCATTGGCACCGTCAAGACGGCGAAGGTTTCAGCGTTGTTGCTGCCCGGCATCGGCACCGTCGAACACCTGCGTATGGCGAAAGATCTCGGTGTTGCGACGATTCGCGTTGCCACGCACTGCACCGAGGCCGATGTATCGGAACAGCACATCTCGCTCGCCCGAAAACTGGAGATGGACACGGTCGGCTTCCTGATGATGGCCCATATGCTCGAACCGGAAAAACTGGTCGAACAAGCCTTGCTGATGGAAAGTTTCGGTGCGAATTGCATCTACTGCACAGACTCCGCTGGCTACATGCTACCCGCGGACGTCACGGCGCGAATCACGCTGCTTCGCGGGCGCCTCAAACCCGAAACCGAACTTGGGTTTCACGGACATCACAATCTGGCCATGGGTATCGCCAACTCGATCGCGGCTGTCGAGGCGGGCGCCGTCCGAATCGATGGTTCTGCGGCGGGACTGGGTGCCGGCGCCGGCAACACACCAATTGAAGTTTTCAATGCCGTCTGCGATCGGATGGGAATCAAGACGGGCGTCGATGTCATGAAACTCGCTGACGTCGCCGAAGATCTCGTGACTCCGATCATGGATATGCCAATTCGTATCGATCGAGACTCGCTCGTACTCGGTTATGCCGGTGTGTATTCCTCTTTCCTGCTCTTCGCCAAGCGAGCTGCCGCAAAGTACGGTGTGTCGTCGGCCGATATCTTGATCGAAATGGGTCGCATGAAGACCGTGGGCGGACAAGAGGACATGATCGAAGACGTCGCGCTGAACATGGCGCGTGCCAAACGCTAATCCACGCGGAGTTAATCGTATGCAACGCCTCCATAGCAAGATCACCTTGATCACGGGGGCGGCCCGCGGGATGGGAGCAGCAATCGCCGAGCGCTTCGTCGCCGAGGGCGCCACCGTCATCCTGACTGATATTCTCGATGAGGTTCATGCGACGGCAGCCGCTCTAGGCAGCGCGGCGGAGTCGCACATTCTCGATGTAGCGGACGAAGCCGCTTGGCAGCAGCTCGTTGATGCCCTCATTGCAAAGCACCAACGCATCGATGTGCTGGTCAACAACGCCGGCATTTTGATGTTTCGAGATTTATTGAACACGTCAGCCGAAGACGTACGGCAAATTCTCGAAGTCAACGTGGTTGGGACCTTCAACGGCATGAGAACAGTGGCCCCTCACATGATCAGACAGCGAGGCGGCTCAATTATCAACAACTCGTCTGCCGATGGACTGCAGGGCGCAAATGCCCTGTGCGCCTATGTCGGGTCGAAATTCGCAGTACGGGGCATGACCAAGGTAGCCGCGCTGGAGTTAGCACCACACGGCATTCGCGTGAACTCGGTACATCCCGGCGGCATCAATACGCCGATGGCAAATCCGCAGAATCTGCCGACCGCGCAGCTCGATATGGCTTTCAAACAGTTCCCTGCTCAGCGTGTCGGTCACGCCGTTGAGGCGGCCGAGTGCTTTGTGTTCCTCGCCTCCGATGCCGCGTCTTACTGCATGGGTAGCGAGTTGGCGGTGGACGGCGGCCTAACAGCAGGCCATTACTACTTTGGTTTACCTGGATCGCCGCCGGGCGTCACACCACCCCGTTACACAGCACCGCCGTCAACAGGAGACGCCAAATGAATTTAGTCCGCTTCGGACTAGCGATCGCTGCCTCAGCGACGCTCAACTGTGCGGCAATGATTGATTACACCTACGCGAGCGAAAGTCGGGCGCCAGAGAATATTCAAGGCAGCGTTGACCCCAAGCAGTATCCCAAGCTCAAAATGGGACTGGTCGGCGCCCCCAAAAATGCGCCGAATGTGGTTGTGGTATTGCTCGACGATGTAGGTTTCGGCGCGGCTAGCACCTTTGGCGGACCGATCGCAACGCCCGCGCTGCAAAAGCTAGCCGATGTCGGATTGCGTTATAACCAGTTCCATACAGCAGCCATCTGCTCACCGACACGTGCTGCACTGTTGACCGGACGTAATCCGCACGCCGTTGGCGTGGGTGCGGTGCTCAATACACCAGCTGCCTATCCCGGCTATAACGGCATCCTGCCAAAGAGCGCTGCGACGATTGCGGAAGTACTGCGTCAAAACGGTTACGGAACCGCTGTGTTTGGTAAGTGGCATCTCGCGCCCGAGTGGGAGAGCTCGCCAGCTGGCCCCTATGATCGATGGCCAATCCGCCAGGGCTTTGATCACTTCTATGGTTTTCTTTCAGCCGAAACAGATCAGTTCGCTCCGACATTGGTACAAGACCAGAGCTTTATCCAAACTCCGCGTCGATCGGACTACCACGTCACCGAAGATATCGCCGACCAAGCGATCCGTTGGATTCACAGGCACCGCTCAGCCAGCCCGTCGCGCCCTTTCTTTGCTTATATCGCACCGGGCGCGGCACACGCGCCGTTGCAGGTACCAAAGTCTTGGATCACGAGGTATCGCGGTCAATTCGCGGCGGGCTGGGATCGGTTACGTTCAGAGTCGTTTGAGCGACAGAAGCGCCTCGGCGTCATACCCGCGAACAGTCGTCTGACTCCGCGACCTAGCGAGTTGCCTGCTTGGGACTCGCTGTCCCCCAATGAGCAGAAGATCGCTCAGCGCTACATGGAAACGTATGCGGGCTTCCTCGAGCACACCGATGCGCAAATTGGTCGAGTCGTGCAAAGCCTCGAGGAAATGGGTGAACTCGATAACACCCTGTTCATCTATATCGTGGGTGACAACGGCTCAAGCGGCGAAGGTGGTGTGACCGGCTCGCTTCGCTACATGGCAAGCCTCCAAGGAGTAGAGGAAACTCTAGAGGAGGCACTCAGCCGAATTGATGACATCGGCGGACCTAAGGTACAGGCCCATTTCAACGCCGGTTGGGCGTGGGCACTGAACTCCCCTTTTCCGTGGATGAAGCAAATCGCATCGCACCTCGGGGCCAGCCGTAACCCGATGGTAGTCTCCTGGCCGAAGCACATTCGCGAGCGCGGCGGATTACGCAGTCAGTTTTCATTTGTCTCGGATATTGCGCCGACCATCCTCGCCGCTGCCGGGATAGAAGCGCCTGCTGTAGTTAACGGAGTGACACAGCAGCCCATGGACGGTCTGAGTTTGTTAGGCACATTCGACGATGCCGGCCTGCCCTCACCGCGCCAGACGCAGTATTTCAACGTCTATGGCAACCGTTCGATCTATCACGAAGGGTGGTGGGCATCCGCATTTCGTGGGCGGGCTCCGTGGGACGTGCGCAAGCCGATGACGCGTTCGATCTTCGATGATCAATGGGAGCTTTATGATCTTCGCAATGACTTTGCGCAGTCTATAGATGTTGCTGCTGCGAATCCTGCCAAGTTGGAAGAGTTAAAAGCGCTCTTCTGGCATGAGGCTGGCCGATTTCAGGTCCTGCCGCTCATTGATAATCAACAGACTGGCGGCCTCCCTCACTTGTTGACGGGTCAAAAGCGTTACGTATTTTTTGAGGGTGCCGTTGGTATTCCTGAAACGCAATCTCCTCCAGTCATGTTCGCCTCGCACACAATTAGCGCCACGGTCGACATCGGCGCTTCAGGAAATGTGGGTAACATCGTCTCCTATGGTGGCGTAGGTGGCGGATGGCAAATTAGCGTTGGCCCTGATCGCAAAGCGGTATACCGCTATCGTTTTGCAGACACTACTCCCATCGAGTTGCGCAGTAATGTTCCGCTGTCTCGTGGAAAGAACGTGATCGAAGTAACCTTCGATTACGACAAGCCGATGAGTGGCGGTGGCGCTTCGGTGGCGATGCGCGTTAACGATCGGGATGCAGGCCAGTTACGTCTGACAAAAACGATACCGTACATTTTCTCCATCCATGAAACCATGGATGTAGGCACAGATCTAGGTGGTCTTGTCGCAACCGGTAAAAATGCAGCCACCGACTTCGACGGCCGCATTCATCAAGTCATCGTTGATATTCGCTGATCCCGTCGAGACGGTGCAGCTTACGCTGCACCGTCTTTGACGATCGGGTGGAACAGGATTTTTCCTGCCGCCATTTTCTTGAGCAAGCTAGGCGCCTTGAAGCGCGCACCATAACGCTTGGCCAGCGCGTTGCACTCTTTCAAAACCTGCTCGGCGCCGAGATGGTCGATGTACGAGAATGGCCCGCCCGTATAAGCCGGAAAACCGACGCCGAACACCGCACCAACGTCACCATCGGCTGGGTCCTCGATGACACCCTCCTGCATGCATTGGATCGCTTCGATCAACTGCACATAAAGAAGTCGACGGCGAACCTCAGCGGCATCCGGTTGCGTGGCGAGCGGCGTCCAAGTGTCCGCAAGACCACTCCACAACCGTTTTTTACCTTCGCTGGGGTAATCGTAAAAACCGCCGCCACTCTTGCGACCCTGTCGACCGAGATCGACCGAAAGTCGCTCGACGATCGGATAGGAAGCGCCGGGCTTCCAACTCTCACCCAGATCCGCTTGCGTCTGTTTGGTCACACTGACAGCCAAGTCTAGACCCACCTCATCTTGCACGGCGAGCGGTCCGACTGGCATGCCGAGCATCCGTGCAACGTTCTCGATAAGCGCAGGACTCACCCCCTCGCCGACCATCGCGATCCCCTCATTGACATAGCTGCCAAAGAATCGACTTGTAAAAAATCCACGCGAGTCGTTGACGACAATGGGGGTCTTGCGAAGTAACTTGACGAAATCCAGAGCTCGCGCGAGTGTCGCATCCGATGTGCGCTTGCCTCGAATGACTTCGACTAAGGGCATACGATCGACCGGTGAAAAGAAGTGCAAGCCGATCAGATTCTTCGGACGCTTCGAATACTCAGCGAGTCCCGTGATGGGCAAGGTTGAGGTATTCGAGGCCAGCACGGCATCGCTACCGAGTACCGCATCGACAGCAGCGATCACCTTCGCTTTCACCTCGCGGTTCTCGAATACCGCCTCAACCACAAGCTCGGTACCACGCAACGCGCTCGCATCACCCGCCGGAATGATCCGCGCGAGCGCAGCATCCGCCTTCTCCGCACTGAGGCGGCCCTTGGATACGGCATCGGAGAGTCGCTTGGCGATACCCGCCTTGCCACGCTCCGCCGCAGCGGCATCGACGTCCAGCAGAACCACCTCGACTCCGGCACGCGCAGCCACCTGCGCAACGCCCGCACCCATCAAACCGGAACCCACCACACCGATTTTGCGGAAGACGGTCGGGGCTGGCGTGGTCGGTCGTCGGTGCAGTTTCTCGCATCGTGACTTGTTGATGAACAGTGTTCGGATCATATTTCGAGTCGTTCCCTCGAGCATGAGTCGCGTCATGTATTTGCACTCGATCCTAAGAGCGAGATCCATGGGTAACAGCGGTCCCTCGAAGAGACACGACAAAATCGCCTGGGGTGCCGGCAAATTATCGGCGGTCTTCTCGTGCACCATGGCGTTGGTTGCCACGAGCAAGCCGGCGACCTTCGGCTCCATCGGACCCGCACCACCTGGCACCTTAAAGCCGCGCTTATCCCACGGCTTGACTGGGTCCCCACCTGCACGAACCCACGCCTTGGCGACGCTCAACAATTGATCGGCAGGAACGACTGCATCAATCACTTTCGCTGCGAGTGCAGTCTGCGGATTGAGTGCCTTGCCCTCCAGCAAGAACGGCATTGCTGCCTGAATTCCGAGCATGCGCGATAAGCGTTGCGTACCACCACCGGCAGGTAGCATGCCGATTTGCACCTCCGGAAGCCCGACCAGCAAACCGGGGAGATCTGCAACAAAACGCTGATGACAAGCCAAAGCGATCTCGAGACCGCCGCCCATCGCGGTACCGTTGACCGCGCAGGCAACCGGCTTGCCACAGGTCTCTAACTTACGTAGCAACTTGGAAAGAGAAAAGATCTTCTCGAACAGCTCCGACGGTGGCAGACGCAGCATAGCCTCATTGTTGCGCTCGATGTCCTTAAGATCGGCGCCTGCCAGGAACAAAGATTTAGCGGACGTTATGACCGCCCCCTTGGTATCCGGCTCGCTATTCAGACGCTCAATACACGCGTCTAGATCATCTAAAAATTCTTGATCGATTGTATTAGTCGACTTGGTCGGATGATCTAATGTCCAAATCGCAACGTCTTGGTCCAGCTCGTAACGAATCACGTTAAACATGGTCATTCCTCGCTCAAACGCGCTCAATAATAGTGGCTGTACCCATTCCGGCTCCGACACACAGCGTCGCAAGCCCCGTACCGACATCTCGGCGCTCCATCTCATCAAGCAACGTGCCTAAAATCATTGCCCCGGTCGCGCCAAGTGGATGTCCCATCGCGATGGCACCCCCGTTAACGTTGATCTTGTCGTGCGGAACGGATAGCGCCTCCATGAACCGCAAAACGACGGCCGCGAAGGCCTCGTTGAGCTCAAACAAATCGATGTCTGCGACACTCATGCGGGCGTACTTTAAAGCCCGCTCGGTAGCCGGTGTGGGTCCGGTCAACATGATCGTCGGCTCCGAGCCGATCGACGCAAAAGAACGAATCCGCGCGCGTGGTTTGAGACCCGCCTTTCGACCAAATGCAGCGCTACCGATTAGAACGGCCGCAGCACCGTCGACGATGCCACTCGAATTACCGGCGTGATGTCGGTGCTCGATCCGCTCGAGCTGCGGGTATCGCAGCAACGCAACGCCGTTTGAACCATACTTCTCGCCCATTTCGGCAAATGCTGGCTTCAAACCCGCCATCGATTCCATCGTCACGCTGCCGCGCACGGTCTCATCACGATCCAACAGGGTTACACCGAGGATATCTTTGACAGGAATAACAGAACGCGCAAATCGACCCTCACTCCAGGCCGCCGCAGCACGTTGCTGGCTCACCATCGCATAGCGATCGAGATCCTCGCGACTGTAGTTATGTAACGTGGCGATCAAATCGGCGCTGACACCCTGTGGGACGAAATAGGTCGCAAAGGCCACAGCGGGATCGGTCGCCCACGCTCCACCCCCCGTACCCATCGGCACACGGGACATGCTCTCAACACCGCTACCGATCGCTGCCATGGCCTGTCCGGCCATCACTTTTGCTGCCGCCACGTTGACAGCTTCGAGGCCCGACGAACAATAACGATTGATCTGAAACGCGGGAACCGACTCATCATATTTCGCCATCAGCACCGCGATGCGGGCTACATTAGAACCTTGCTCGCCGACCGGCATGACACAGCCCATAACCACATCGTCGATCAAACGCGTGTCGAGTTCGGAGCGATCTCGCAGCGCTGACAGCGTCTGCGCCGCCAAATTCACCGGCGTAACCTCGTGCAAACTACCGTCGCTCTTGCCGCGACCGCGCGGCGTTCGAACATGATCGTAGATGAATGCGTCCATCAATGGCTCCTTCAAACGTAACCGAGTTGTTTCGCTGCTAGATCGAGCATGATTTCCTCTGATCCGCCGGCGATGACGTTGGGTCGAACTTCACGATAAATCCGCTCGATCTTGCAGCCGCGCAGATATGAGGCGCCACCGAGAATCTGAGCAGCCTCACGCGCGCAATATTCGAGCGTGCGTGTGCCCTGAATTTTCAGCAGGGCAATCTCGCCGGCGTCGTCCTCCCCACGCATCACAGAGTCGCAGGCACGATCAACCCAGGCTTGGGTTGCGAGTATCTGGCGGGTCATTTCTGCGAACTTGTGACGGATCGCTTGATTCTGATTGAGCTTTTTGCCGAACGTCTCACGCTCTCGCGCCCAAGCCAGCGCATCTTCTAGGCAGACCATGGCAAAGGCGTTGGATGAACTAGCGATACCAATACGCTCGCCATTGAAGTTCGCCATCAAACCGCGGAACGCGCCACCCTCTTCGCCGATCAAATTCTCGACCGGAACCTCGACATCTTCAAAATAAAGGGTCGCCGTATCGGAGCAATGCCAACCCATTTTCTCAAGTGGCGTCTGCGTAAAGCCTTTCATGCCCTTTTCGAGCAACAGCAGACTGATGCCGCGCGCGCCTGGCCCACCAGTTCGCACGGCTACGACGTAGTAGTCGGCGCGCATTCCCGAGGTGATAAAAATCTTGGAGCCGTTGACAATGTAACGATCGCCTCGTCGCTCCGCCCGCGTCTTCAGAGCGGCGACATCCGAGCCTCCGGAAGGCTCAGTGACGCCGAGAGCGATGATTTTTTCTCCAGCGAGTACCGACGGAACAACCCGCTCCTTGAGAGCGGTAGACCCAGCAGCGATGACCGGTGGCAACGCGACACCGTGGATCATGAGGCTCGCAAGCAGACCACCCGCCCCCACCTGTGCCATATCGATACCGGTGATCAGACCGTGAAAGCGATCGATCCCGTCGGTGATGCCGCCAAACTCTTCCGGAAAGCCGAGACCCAGAATACCGACGTCCGCCGCCTTACGATGTAATTCGCGCGGCAGCGTACCGGCGCGCTCCCAATCGTCGATATTCGGTTCAATTTCGCGCGCAACGAATTTTTTGACGGTCGAGGACCACTCCTCGTGGCTGTCGTTGTAGTAAGGACTACGTTTGCGCCATTGATCAAACATCAGCGGCATAAGTGGTCACCCCCATTTTTGTTCTTACAACTTATGAGTGGGCGCTCGCAGAACGCCAGCAGTCTCGAGTTCGATAATCTCGGTCAAAGTGAGGCCTAAGTCGCGCAAGACTTGACGCCCATCGACACCCGGCTCGCCGGCAGGCCCTGCTGCCGCACCCGGCGTACGCGAAAATCGTGGCGCGGCTGCCGGGTAAACCATGCCCTCTGCGCTCTCGAACAAGCTGCGTGCCTTGTTGTGGGGATGCTGTAACGCCTCGTCGAAGTCGAGCACCGGAGCGAAACAAACGTCGCTACCTTCGAGCAACGAGGACCACTCATCCCGAGTACGCCGACGAATTGCCGCAGCCACGTCGGCGCGAAGCGCTGCCCACTGACGCGGATCCATCTGCGGTTGGAATCGCACCGGATCCAATTCGAGCGCTTTAAGGAGGGCCACATAGAACGGCGGCTCGATACTCGCCAAAGTCACCCACTTGCCGTCGGCACACTCGAACACGCCATAAAAATGGGCGCCACCGTCAAGCATGTTCTCGCCGCGCGACCCCGACCAAAAACCACCCGATCGCATACCCCAGATTAGCGAGCATAGCGACGATGCCCCATCGATCATCGCCGCATCCACCACCTGCCCGCGGCCACTGGCGCGCGCCTCGATGACCGCTGCCAAAACGCCGAAAGCCAAAAACAACCCGCCACCGGCAAAATCGCCGACGAGATTCAACGGTGCGACGGGCCCGCTGTCTCGTGTGCCGATTGCGTTCAGTAATCCGGTGAGCGCGATGTAGTTGAGATCATGGCCTGGCGCATTCGCGAGTGGCCCGTCTTGGCCCCAGCCCGTCACGCGACCGAAAACCAGCCGCGGATTGATCTCGAGGCACTGCGTGGGGCCGAGCCCCAGCCGCTCCATGACACCGGGTCGAAACCCTTCGATTACGGCATCGCTGTCACGCAGGAGCCGATGAACCAGTTCGATAGCAGCAGGCTGCTTGAGGTTGATCGCAATGCTGCGGCGACCTCGGCCCAAAACTCTATGGCCAGGATCTGCGAGACGAGCGTCGTGTCGATCGATGCGAATGACATCTGCCCCGAGATCCGCGAGCAACATGCCGGCGTACGGCGCAGGTCCGATCCCCGCGAATTCAACGATCCGCAGCCCATGAAGTGGGCCAAGCCTACCCGCCTTCGAACTATCCACCCCAATTTCCTACGATTTGAATAATTATTGGGGTTGATATTATCGTTTTTCGCAAAAATAGTGCCTAATTTTTACGAATTTTTATATCCGCTGCATCGATCTCGCGCATCCGAGACACGTCCATTCGCAGTAAACCGAACAAAGTTGTGTACATCAAACTGCCGTCGCGATCGCATTTAATGCCGGTGAAAACTCCATTGAATAGCGGATCCGATCCCGAGTTGATGCTCATGACGATTTCACCGTTATCGAGGTCGAAACCGAGGTGATACAGCTCTCCGAGCCGATTGCTGATCGTGCCGTTGACGATGACCATCCGACTCCCGCCACTAATCATCGGCACAGTCGCTACCGTGCCGATATCGGTCCGTGACCAAGCAGGCTCCCATTGTTTCCTCCTAGCGTCCCAACGGAACATGGCAATGCCACGAGGTAAAGGTCGCGTGAACCCTGCCAATAAACCTCGTACGTAGGAGCCCCTGACTGGGAGCGGCGCCGTCGCCTCGGACGGTATGGCATTTAGAACAAAAGCATGTACGCCATGAACGACGACCGATTGCTCCGATTGAACAATCGGGAGATTCGCTCCCATATCGACTTCAATCTGATCAGCTAGTCGATCAGAACCCGGCGGAATCTTATCGCGCCAAAATGCAACGAGTCGCATCTTACGTCGACCGTCAGTCAAGACGACAAGTCGATCTTCATCTGCACCGAAGCCCATCAACGTCGGTGTCGCACCTGTGCCATCGGTGATCTTGCCAACTGGCAACCTCTCTCCGGCGTCGTACGTGGCCGACCAACCACCGAAATTTTCCGAATCGCTGATGCGGCCATCGACTCCCACGACCAATCGATACATGCGACGATTGCTCGCTACATAGATAGCGCCGCCATTTGCCTCCTCGCTGGTTGCGAAGCTGTTACTAAACAATTCATGTGGGTCTTTGGCGCGGTATACGTCAATCAAGCTCAACGTGTCGCGATCAAGCGTCGCGATGATACCGCCAACTGTATTGATGACGAGATAGCCGTTAAAAGACATGCCAAGACCGAAAACACTATCGGTTTGGAAAATTGAACGTTGTCGAACCTTCTCGTCATCGAATAAGTCATCAGGTAAGGTGATTTGCACCGGATTACGCAGCCGAGAATTCGGATCTTCCGGATTCTCGACATCGACTCGAAGTAATCCGCGCGCATTGGCACCGACGAAAGCATGATCGGCCGTCAAAAGCGAATACAGTACGCCGTGCGCGACCTGATCTTCGACAGCGCTGACTAGACGATTGGGCTGCTTGACCACGTAATCGATGATCGCTGCTTCGTCTCGCGCATCGACTAGCCTACGCAATTCGTCAAGCTGCTGACGTCGCAACTCGTCCGAGGGGATCTCGTAGCCAGCCAAACCGTGAGCGATAGGCTTTCGGTCGATTTCACGAAAGCTACTATTGTGACGTATGAACTTTCGAAGGGTCGTGCCAGAGAAAAACCAGTGCACTTCTTGACCATGAACAATAGCACTGTACGCAGGGATGCCTAGCGCCTCACTTGGGATCCACTCGAATTCTTCCGCGGCAACTAAAAAGTGACCTCGAGGTACCGTGATCTCCGTGCTGTCCGTCGCCGCGTCGTTCCAATGACTTTGATTGTTATACTCACGAGCCAGATATGGATTGAAAGCGGGTGAACCAGCCTCAAGGTGACCAGCCGAACCCAACAAGACTAGACCCACCCGTACAGTTAGGTCCGCTAGATACTTGATCCTCACAATAATCCTCCCGACTCAAGCCGAACCACGCGATGCTGAACTCTTTGGATCTTAAATCAGCCGATCGGGTCTTTTTCGAAGCCATCGCTGGTCGACTCGAGATACTTGAGCGCGTGTTATATGCTCGATTTACTTACCGAACAACTGCGGGAACGGTACTGGGAAAGCATGGTTTGCTTCAATATCTCGGCAGTCAAAAAATTCTAGTACGTTCACCGGCCATTCTTGCAGTTGATCGCGTGACAACCGACCGAACCTCAGTACATCGCGGTCGCGTGCGCCTTGAAGTCGACGATGGCGCAACTCAGACCACCATCACCAGCGACTTTTTGCACGTCTGGGTCGCTTACGACTCGCGATGGCAACTCGGCTACCGCGAAACAATTTTGCCAGAAACGTAAAATCTGAGCGCCCCACAGCAGGCCAATTGCGTGGCTGGTAAAGTCTCTTAGAGAACCACACCTAGGAAGAGCGCCATGCCCCTCAATAACAAAATTGCCTTGATCACCGGGAGTAGCTCCGGCATTGGTCGAGCCGTTGCGCTCTCGATGGCGGCAGCTGGTGCCGACGTCATCATCAACCACCCCTCGCCCCGCGAGGCAGCGGCGGCCAATGATGTCGCCGAGCAGATTCACGCGATGGGTCGCAGAACCTTGGTCATCGAAGCCGATGTTGCCGACGAGCAAGCCGTGCAAACCATGGTTGAACGCGCAACTAACGCTCTCGGTCGCATCGACATCCTCGTCAACAACGCGGGTATCGCTGCAGCGGCACCGGTACACGAACTCGATGTCGCCGTGTGGGACCGTGTGCTTGCCGTGCATCTGCGCGGCACTTTCCTCATGACCCGCGCTGTTTTGCCGCAGATGTATTCTCGCGGCTACGGGCGCATCATCAATACCGCCTCGCAACTCGCTTACAAGGGTGCGCCAGGATTCACCGCCTACACGGCAGCTAAAGGCGCGATCATCTCGTTCACCCGCAGCGTCGCTCTTGAGATCGGTGCGCGCGACATCACCATCAATTGCATAGCGCCAGGAGCCACGCACACGCCGATTCTTAATGACGTCCCAGCAGATGTACTCGAGGAGATTCGCAAGGCGATTCCGCTTGGGCGCATCGCCGAGGTCGACGACATCGCACCGAGCTTCGTCTTTCTTGCCGGCGACGGCGCTCGACACTACCAGGGGCAATGCCTGAGCCCTAACGGCGGTGACGTGTTCCTCTGACGGTCGCAGAGGAGCAACAGCCCTTTACGAAAACTTCAGGGCAAGTAGTATTGCGGTATGAAATTTTCAAAAAACTTCATACCAACGATTAGCCTGCCTGCGTTGCTCGGCAGCTTGGCCGCCGCCAACCTGCACGCGGGCGGCATCACCGGCGCAGATCTTCAAGAGGTGGTGATCACTGGCAAGCGCATCGCTTTGACCGGCGAGCCCCGCGCTGCAAGCGAAGGCACGGTACTCGCTGCGCAGTTAACCGCTCGCCCCTTGCTGCGGGTCGGCGAAATGCTGGAAGTCGTTCCGGGTCTCATCGTCACGCAGCACACCGGCGACGGCAAAGCCAACCAATATTTTCTTCGCGGCTTCAACCTCGATCACGGTACCGACTTTCTAACCCGCGTCGAGGGTATGCCGGTCAATCTTGGCACGCATGCCCACGGTCAGGGCTATCTCGATGTGAACTTCGTGATCCCCGAGCTCGTTGAGCGAGTCGTCTATCGCAAGGGCACCTATTACCCAGAGCTCGGTAATTTTTCGGCAGCCGGCGCCGCGGACATCGACTATCGAGATACCAGCCCTTGGTTCGTCAGTGTTGGGCGAGGCGACAATAGCTATCAGCGTACTGTCATTGGTGGCTCTGCTGCGCTCGCTACCGGACAACTGTTGCTTGGCCTCGAACACGATCGCAGCGACGGACCTTGGTTGCTGCCGCAAGATCTCTCGAAGACCAACGTGCTGCTGCGTTGGTCCGGCGAGCAGGAAAACCTGCGTTACAGCATCGCGGCAATGGGCTATCGCAGCGACTGGCGTGCTACTGATCAGATCCCGCTGCGGGCCGTGCTTGATGGTTCGCTCGATCGTTACGGCTTTGTCGACCCCAGTAACGGGGGCGAAACCCGCAGGCACTCTCTCTCGACTCAAGGTGAATGGCAGCGCGAACAAGATCGCATCAACTGGTCGGCTTATGCACTCGATTATCGCTTACAGCTCTTTTCCAACTTTACCTACGCCACAAACGAAGAACGTGGCGATCAGTTCGAACAGTTCGACGAGCGACGAGCCATCGGTGGCAATCTGCGCTGGTCAAGACCGCTCAACATTGAGCAGGGTCAGCTCACTTGGCACAGTGGAATGGAATATCGAAAAGATTCAATCGCACCGCTCGGTCTACATCTGACCACAGCTCGCGCGCGATACGAAACCATCAGAGAAGACGATGTGCGCCAAGAAATGCTGAGCGGCTGGGCACGTCTCGCCTATCAACCGCTGCCCTGGATGACACTCGATGGCGGCCTGCGCTCTGATCATTACGCTTTCTCGGTCGCAAGCTCGCTCGCAGCAAACTCGGGGAAAGCCCACGACCGTCTTGTAAGCCCAAAGCTTGCGATCACGCTCGGGCCCTGGCAAGAGACCGAGTTTTTTCTAGCCACCGGGCGTGGCTTTCACAGCAACGACGCACGCGGCGGCACCACTCGCATCGACCCAATCGATGGCATCACGCCGCTCGAGCCCGTCACCCCACTTGCAAAGGCCGTGGGACGCGAAATCGGTCTACGAACGGCACTGCTGCCCCGCACACAACTGTCGTTGGCACTCTGGCAACTCGAGCTCGACTCGGAATTGTTGTTCATCGGTGACGGTGGAACGACCGAAGCGACGCGCCCAAGCCGACGCCAAGGAGTGGAAGTCGGTCTCTTTGCAAAGCCTTATGACTGGCTCATTCTCGATGCCGACTACGCATATTCGAAAGCCCGGTTCCGCGATCAGGATCCAGCTGGTCCGCGCATACCGGGCGCCGTTGACACTGCGGTGTCTCTCGGCATCTCGCTCGATCTTGTGAGCGGTTGGTTTGGCGGATTGCGGTTGCGGCATCTCGGTGCAGCGCCGCTCATCGAGGATAACAGCGTCCGCTCGACATCCTCGACGCTGGTCAACCTGCAGGCTGGCAAGCGCTTTAATGACAAGCTCAGCATGGCCGTTGGTCTATACAACGCGCTCGATGCGCGTCGCAACGACATCACCTATTACTACGAATCAAGACTGCCGGGCGAAGCGGAAGCTGTCGAGGACTACCACTTTCACCCAGTTGAACCGCGGAGCCTAAGATTCACTGTCAAAATCGAGCTTTAGGGCGCTCGCAATTCAACAACAACGATGCCACGTAGCCCACCAAGATCGAAGCCCGTGGCGCGATCATCGGGATAGCGCTGGTTTAGAACGGTCGTGATGGCCGGCGCGATCTTCTCGCCGTGACAAATGAGGCAGGCAGGCTCCATCACCAGCGCTCGCGCATAACGACTCTGACCCTCACCGTAAACCTCAAACTCTTCGATACTTGATGCCGGCTCACCGGCGAGAACTCGCGCGGAAAAATGCGCCATGGTCGTGAGATCTCGCTCGGTGGGCGCGTTACCGGAGTTACGCACACGAAGAGAACTACGCCTGACCCAGTAGCCATCGCTGGACCAACGTTGTGCGATTTCGGGCGCCTCATCCTGGCAGACCGAAATGGCCTTGATCGGACTCTCTGCCATCGCAGCTTGAAGCCGCGCACGCAGCTCACTCAGAAAACCCGCTGCACGCTCGCGGCTGCTGAGCAAATTTGTCGTCTGCTCGGCTGCCGTGATTGCCCCGGTCATCGAGAGAATGCCTACAGCCAGCGGTTTGAGGACATTGAGGCGCATCACAACTCCCCGAGTGACTTGAGCAAAGTCAGTCGTGCGATAGCTGCATCGTAGATCGCATCGGCCGCATGAGCTTCAGCCATAGTTTGTAGCGCAACGGCCTCGAGCACCGCGGTATTGGTGACGAGCGCCTCAGTGTAGAGCTCGCGTGTGATGCGAAGGTTTTCGTTGGCCTCATTGATTGCATCGCGAGTCATGGCGACTCGCGCGTCCGCTGCCTCGATTGCAAGCGCCGACTGCTGGACTTCAAGTTGCACCAAGGACTCGAGCTCGTTGCGCCGCTCACGCATCGATTCACTGCCACGACGCAATGCCGTGGCGCGGTGGCGCGCCTGCCCGCCATCGAACAGCGCCCAACGGAAGCCGACACCCACCATGCGAAAGTCTTCACGATCGAGCACGGTGTTCTCGAACTCCTGGTAGCTTGCGGTCAAGGCAACGGTAGGCAACATCTTGCCGAGTTCAGCGCGCGCAGCGGACCTAAGCGCATCGGCCCGAGCCTGCAACCCGGAAAGCTCGCCGCGCTGGCGCACCGCACGCGCTTGTAAAGCAGGCAGATCGGTTGTCGCAACCTCCAGCACCACCGGTGGAACAGCCTCTAGTTCAACCGCCCGATCGAGCGGTTCGCCTAGCCTGCGATTGTAGTTACCAAGTTCGACGGCGAGCCCCAGGCGCGCCCGCGCCAACTGCTGCGCCGCTGCAGAGCTCGCCACTCGCGATGCCAGCAGATCAGTATTAGGCCGATCTCCGACCTCGACCATCGCGGCTACATCCGCAAGATGAGCATTCAGTGCCTCGACGCTTGCCGTTGCCGCCCTTAGAGCACGCTCGGCACGCAAGACACCAAGATAACTTTGTGCCACGACGAGTTTGAGTTCGGCTTGCGCACGACGCTCATCGGCCTCGGCTGCGCTGCGACCTGCCTCGGCTGCACGCACACCCGCAGCCAAGCTACCGCCAGCAAAAATTGGCAGCGTGACCTGTGCCTGTCGCATGACAAAGTCACCGTTTGAAAAGATGCGCGGCGAAACGAAGGAAAAATCTGCCGTATTGATCGACAGCGCTGGGGCATCAGCCATGCGAGTGTATGAGGCTCCAACCTCGAGCTGCGGCAAACGCGCCGCCCGTGCGGCCTTCATATTGGCCACTGCCGCTTCGGTGTCGAGACGCACTGCAGCGAGACCCGCATCGTGACGCAAGGCTTTTCCCCAAGCGTCGCTCAGAGATTCAGCGGCTGCTGTGAAAGCCACTGCACTACCGATGAGCAGCAACGAAAGCGCACCACGACGAAACAAAGGAACACTCATCGTCATGTCTTATCTCGGAGCGAGACGATCCCGAGCGCCTTCAGTACGTACGTTTCATACACTGGTGTCAGTGAACCGGTACGCACCTTACGCAGGAAATACTTTTCGAAGGCGATCTTGGCGAGATGCACCCACTTGCCACCTTTGGCCCACGTTACGTTGCGCGGCGGAATCTGCGGCAGTGCGACAAAAGCCGCGCCGGTGTCGCCAAAATCGGCAAGACAGATGGCATTCCAGGTGGCGCGTGCCGTCGCGGGCTGACCTTTAATATCAGCGACGATGTTCTCGCAGATGGCACTAACCATCGACTCGATCATGTAGCCGGTCTTCGGTGCGCCCGTCGCAACAGGCGTCGCCTCAACCGGCGGAATCGCCACACACACGCCCGCTGAGAAAATATTGGCGTAGGCTTTGGACCGCTGATGCTCATCAATTAAAACGAAACCCCGCGGATTGCACAGCCCGGGGACACCCGCCACGGGGTCGACACCTTTAAATGCCGGCAAGATCATGGCGTATTTGAACGGCAGCCGATGCTCTTTTCGGGGTTGGCCTTCGTCGTCGACTTCGGTGACCGACATCTCATCCGGACGCACTTCTGTGACCTTGGCGTTCGTCACCCACTTGATATGGCGCTGGCGCATCTCGGATTCCATCAGACCTTTGCTATCACCGACGCCGCCAAGCCCCATGTGCCCGATATAAGGCTCACTACTGACATAGGTCATGGGCACACGGTCTCTAAGCTTGCGCTTACGCAGGTCGGTATCAAGAATCATGGCGAACTCGTAGGCCGGGCCAAAGCAGCTGGCGCCGGGTGCTGCACCAATGACCACGGGCCCAGGATTCTTCAAGAATTCCTGATAGGCGTCCCAGGCTTGCAATGAATGCGCATGCGTACAAATCGAATGCGTATGACCTGTGTGAGGCCCGAGACCCGGCACTTCATCGAATGACAACTTGGGACCGGTCGCGATCACGAGATAGTCGTATGCGAGTTGCTGACCATTGCCGAGCGTCACGCGATTTCCCTCGGCGTCGATCGCCGTGACGAGATCAGATATCCATTGTATGCCCTTCGACTCGAGCGGTTCGCGCAGTGCTACGCGCGTCTGTTCGGTCTTGCGCCAGCCCACCGCAACCCAAGGATTGGATGGTGTAAATTCGAAGTATTCCGAAGAACCGACCAAAGTAACCCGGTGCTCCTTGCCGAGCTTTTTGCGAATTTCGAACGCAGCCGGCACGCCGCCGACCCCTGCTCCGATCACCAAGATGTGTGCCATATCAGTTCCTCCTCGAGAGGTAAGCAAAGTACCCAACCGGAATGACGATCAGCGTCAACAAGGTTGAAACGAAAATGCCGAAGATCAACGAGACTGCGAGGCCATTGAAGATTGGATCATCCAAGATGAAAAATGCGCCAATCATGGCGGCAACCGCCGTCAGCGCAATCGGCTTGGCGCGAACCGTGGCAGCGGCGACGACTGCATCAGCGAGATCTCTGCCGGCGGCTCGCTCGGTGTTGATGAAGTCAACCAATAAAATAGAGTTACGCACGATGATGCCAGCGAGCGCGATCATGCCGATCATCGAAGTTGCGGTGAACTGTGCGCCCAAGAGCGCATGACCCGGCATGACACCGATGATGGTCAACGGAATGGGCGCCATGATGATGAGCGGCACAAAGTACGAACCGAACTGCGCAACCACCAAGAGGTAAATCAATACGAGGCCGACGGCATACGCAGCACCCATGTCGCGGAAGGTCTCGTAGGTAATCTGCCATTCGCCATCCCACTTCACCGCGAGCTCGGCTGGATCGTCGGGCGGCGAAATGAATCGCTGTACGGGTGTCACACCACCGACATCAATGCTCTTTAACTTCGAGATGATGCGAAACATGCCATAGAGCGGGCTATCGAGCCGACCCGCCATGTCACCTGTGACGTAAGTCACGGGGAGCAAATTCTTGTGATGAATATCCGCATCCCACGGGCGTTCGCGCGCCGCAGCGACATTACCAAGGCGCACAGTCGAGCCACTCATTGAACGCAGCTCGAGAGTAAGCAGATCATCAATGGCCGCCTTATCGGCGAACGGCAACTCGAGTCGCACCGCAATCGGTTGCTGCGCGGCGCCAGCGCGCAGGTACGTCGCATCGTAGCCACCAAGTGCCATCGCGAGCACTTCGGCAACCTGCTGCTGGCTGACGCCAAGCATGGCTGCCTTGCCACGATCCACCTCGAGCACCCAGCGAGTGGCATCAGCAGGAAGCGTATCGTCGATGTCGACGATATCTTCAGTAGCTGCGAAGGCAGCACGCACTTTGAGCGCCAATTCACGACGCTCAGCAGCCGTCGCACCGTAGATCTCGGCGACGATCGGCGCCTGCACAGGCGGACCGGGCGGTACCTCTACAACTTGCACGGACGCGGCGTGCTTGCGACCGATTGCCGCGAGCTCATCGCGAACGGCGCGAGCAATCTCGTGACTTGAGCGATCACGCTCGCTTCGGTGCGCGAGATTGACCTGGATATCGCCCAACTCGGCACTGCGTCGCAGCCCATACTGACGAACTAGCCCATTGAAGTTGATCGGAGCCGCCGTGCCGGCATACACCTGATAGTCCGTCACTTCGGGTACTTGCTCGATGACTGCAGCCAGTTCATCAAGTACTGCAGCGGTCTTCTCAACTGCTGTGCCTTGCGGCATGTTGAGCACGACCTGAAATTCCGACTTGTTGTCGAAGGGCAGCATTTTGAGCACTACCAGCTGAACGACAGCAAGAGCAACAGCGAGGACGATGGCCAAACCGATTCCGCCATAGAGTCGATGTCGTCGCCTGCGTGCCGCATCGCCTACCAAAAAGGGTCGTACGGTACGCTCAAAGAATGACGCCAAGCGCGGATCGACGGCCTCGAGTGCCCCATTCGAACTAGCGTGAGTGTTGCTGTCATGATCTTTCGATGACAACAACTTGCGGCACAACCAGGGCGTGAAGACCAACGCAATAACGAGCGAGATCAGCATGCCCATGCTTGAGTTGATCGGGATGGGACTCATGTACGGACCCATCAACCCACTGACGAAGGCCATCGGCAGTAAGGCCGCGATCACCGTGAAAGTCGCAAGAATGGTGGGGCCACCTACTTCGTCGACGGCCCGCGGTATCAAGCCCTCGAGCGGACCGGAATGTAACTGACGGTGTCGATGAATATTTTCGACCACCACGATCGCATCATCGACCAAGATACCGATCGAAAAGATGAGCGCGAAGAGCGACACTCGATTGAGCGTAAAACCCCAGGCCCATGAAGCAAACAGAGTGGCTGCAAGCGTAACGATCACCGCCACACCGACCACGATGGCCTCGCGCTTACCCATGGCGAGCACCACCAAAAGCACCACGGCCGCGGTTGCGAACAGCAGCTTTTGAATCAACTGCTGCGCCTTGTCATTGGCGGTCGTGCCGTAGTTGCGTGTCACCGTGACTTCAACGTCATCGGGGATGTAATGGCCACGCAGCAGCTCGATGCGCTCGAGCACCGTCGCGGCCACATCGATCGCGTTCTCGCCTGGCTTTTTGGCGACCGCCAAGGTCACGGCTGGCTGATTACGCAGCGCCGCGGCCTGTCCTTCGCCCGCGCTTGGGCCAGAGCCGAACCAGACATACTGGTCTGCTTGCTCCGGGCCCATGCGAATATCGGCAACATCCTCGAGATAAATCGGCATGCCGTTTGCGAGACCCACGACAAGCCCCGCAACGCTGTCCCGATCGGCAAGAAAAGTCCCCGACTGCACAGGCATCGAGCGCCCGTCGCGAACGACCGCGCCGGCGTGCAGCGCTTGGTTGGCTGCAGCAATCGACTGCACGATCTCACTGTAAGTCAGACCACGCGCCGTCAGGCGCCGCGGATCCAATTCAACTTGGACAACGTGATTCGGCGCGCCGATCGCATAGACGTCACGCGTCCCAGCGACCCGCTTGATTTCGCTTTGTAGCGAGCGTGCAACCTGTGCAAGCTCGTCGTTACTACGCGCGGCATCACGACTCCAGAGCGTGAGTGCCAAAATAGGTACGTCTTCAATGCCACCCGGTTTGACGAGCGGCGGCAGCACACCGAGACCGGGAGGTCGCCAGTCCTGATTGGAATAGATCGCGTTGTAGAGCCGCACTACGGCCTCACTACGCGCCTCGCCCACCTCAAACTGAACCGTGACGACCCCAACCCCGGGTCGCGATACCGAGTAGATGTGCTTGACGCCAGCAATCTCACCGAGCACCCGTTCGATCGGACTTACGACCAGCGACTCAACCTCACTCGCACTCGCACCGGGAAACGGAATGAAGACGTTGGCGAAGGTGACATCGATCTGCGGCTCTTCCTCGCGAGGCGTAACCCACACCGCGAATAGCCCAAGCAACATCGCCGCAACAGCCAGCAGCGGCGTCAGTTGATTATGGAGAAAATATTTTGCGAGACGCCCTGAGAACCCGAGCGGTGCAGCCGAATCAGTCATCGTGCGCTCCGTCCGGCGCTGATGTGGCGTAACGCAGCGCTCGGGTCGAGAGCCACCTCTTCACCGGCCTCGAGACCCGCGAGCACTTCGACAAACTCGCCGGAACGGTGCCCAAGCCGCAATTGCCGAAATGATGTGCGCGCTTGGCTCGCGTCATAAACGTAAACGCCCATGACTTCGCCACGCGTAGCCAGAGCGACTTGTGGCACGGTGACTCGACGACGGTTACCGGTCGCGAGCAACAACTTGACGACCATACCCGGCCTGAGATCCGCCGCCCCTTCAGGTAAATCGACCCGCAAGCCGACTGCACCGGAAGCGCCAGCAACACGCGGCTGCACGATGATGTCTCGGCTTGGCCAGCGCTTGCCGTCATGCTCTACCGCAACCTCGCCTCGTTGGCGAACCGCGGTAGCGAACTCCTCGGGGATATCACTGAAAATACGTAACCCTGCGGTGCCTGCAATACCGAAGAGCGGCACACCCGGCTGCACGATGGCTCCGACACGAACGTAACGATCAGTCACCACACCGGCAAACGGAGCGCGCACTGTGGTGTACCCCAAATTCTCACGCGCAGCAGTGACGGCAGCGCTCGCGGCCAGAGCGCGCGAGATCGCCGCTTCGCGCTCCGCCGTTACTGCATCGAGAGTTGCCTTGGCCACGGCCTTACGCTCATAGAGTGCGACGATGCGTTGGTAACGTGCTTCGGTCGCGCTCTGCCCGGCCGTCGCCTCACGAAGTGAAGCCTCAGCCTGCGCGAGTCCACTTTGTTGTTGCGTCGCCCGCAATCGCAGCACGACCGTTCCAGCGGTGACCTCGGCACCGACGTCGCGTAAGACTTCGAGTACCTCGCCGGCGGTTTGCGCCGCGACCGTCGCTTGCTGAAGGCCCTCGACCCGACCATCGAGATAGCGCTCGTCAGCCGCCTCATCCGCCGTAACCGTATGCACCGCATAGGGTGCGGGGGCCGGCAGCTTCTCGCTCGGCGCTCCGGAATCACTGCAGCCGATCAAACCTGCTGCAAGGAGAGCCGCGATCGCCGCGCTGCGTACAGGCGACATCATGCGAATGCCGAACCCGCTTTGAAGCCGAGCTTGCGCAATGCGATGGCAAGCGGACAAAAGCCGGTAAACGCCGACTGCAACAGATTCAGACCGACAAAAGCTGTCAAAAATAACCAAGTCGGGTTTAGAAAGTGCGCCAGTAGCAGACTGACCAACACCACCGAACCGGCAAACGCCATTACGAAACGATCAATATTCATGGGGCGAATCTCCTGCTGATTTTTAAGGCTAGTGACTTCTCAAAGTTGAGTGAGTTACATCCAGTGATCGCGACTGACCAGAGGGTCGCTGACGTGCCCCGCCCTGATATTTACGCGCAAGGAAGGCTCGAGCAGTCGCGGCGCGCTCAACTTGGCATCACGCGCGCGGCGCATGGTCGCGAACGCTTCAACATCGATACCACCCTTGAGATGCACGTTGCAGTCGCGCTGTTCGGGCGGCGAACTTAGATGTTGCGGTGCTTGGGACGGCGGCGGGTAGTCATGGCAAAGAAAAATTCGCATCGAATCAGGCAGTGCGAGAATTTTTTGGATCGATGCATAGAGCTCGCGCGCATCACCACCTGGGAAGTCGCAACGGGCGGTTCCGTAATACGGCGCGAACACCGTGTCGCCCACAAAGATGGCATCACCGATGAGATAACTCACGCTATCCGGGGTGTGCCCGGGCGTGGCGATCACCTCTATTTCAAAGCCACCGAGCGGCAAACGATCACCATCAGATAGCAGCTGATCGAACTGGCTGCCATCGGTTGCAAAATCGGGTTCAAGCGCCAAGCGCTGCTTGAAGGTTTGCTGCACCTCTCGAATGCCGTTGCCGATTGCGACGCGGGGTGACGATGAGAGCTGTTGCTTAAGCCATTGCGCACTACTCAAGTGATCGGCATGCGCATGGGTTTCGAGGATCCAGCGCACCTGCAGGCCCTGTAGCAAAACGTAGTCGAGCAAGCACTGCGCCGAGTGGGTCGCTAGCTTGCGAACCGCAGGGTCGTAGTCGAGAACCGGGTCGATGATTGCGGCGACGCCACTAGACGGGTCGCTGACCACGTAGCTGAAGGTAGCGGTAACGGGGTCGAAGAATCGCTCGACATGCGGAGTTCGGCTATCCATGTCGACCATTATATTAGAATTTGCTTAATTAGCAATGCCTGATTTATATTATCGCCATGCCCAACATCCGCACCCTCGCCCGCAAACCCCGCGCTGCCGTCATGACCGTCGAGGCGATGACGCCCCACGCCGAGCAAGCCGCCACCCTGCTGCGCGCACTCGCCAATGAACAGCGGCTGATGATCCTCTGCAACCTCGCAGGCGGTGAGCTCTCGGTTGGCGAATTGAACGAGCGAGTCCCGCTCAGCCAATCGGCTCTCTCACAGCATTTGGCGGTACTACGCGAGTGCGGCATCGTCACCACCCGCCGCAGCGGACAGACGGTGCATTACTCCCTGGCGGACGGACCTGCATCTCGCGTCGTCGAAACGCTGCACGAGATCTACTGCGCTTGATAGGCTGCGGCTCATGGAAATCGACATCATCCTTGAGCCGGATCTCACCCCCTCCCAGGTAGCTGAACTCGGCGCAAAAGCCGAGAGCTACGGCGTACGCGCCGTGTGGAGCTCCAATTATTTCGCGCACTGGGATTGCTTCTTGTCTTTGGTGCCGCTTGCTCATCAAACCCGCAAGCTGCTGCTTGGACCTCTGGCGGTGAGCCCCTTCGAGATGCATCCGCTCAAGATCGCCAACAGTCTGCTGTCTCTCAATGAAATCGCCGGCGGCCGTGCTGTCATCGCCATGGGGGCCGGCGAAGGCAATATCGACGCCATGGGCATTCAGCGCCCCGAGAAAATCGTCCGCGCCACCCGCGAAGGCATCGAGATCGTGCGCGGCGCGGGCTACGGCAAGTTGAAAACGGGTTTCAAGGGTGAAGATTTCGTCGTCAACCTGCCTTGCAGTTATGACTGGGTGCAGGCACCCAATCCACCGCTCGTCTATGGCACGGCGTATCGTGGGCAAATGATTCGTATGGAGGCGCGGGTCGCCGACGGCGTCTTCATCGGCTGCACGCCCCCCGAGGTCATGCCAGCGGCCATGAAAGAAGTTGCTGAGGGTGCCGCTAAACGCGAGGCGGGCATGCCCGCCCTGCGCACCAATACGTTCTGGGCTTGGCATCTCAAACGCGAGCGTGCCGCCGGCTATCGCGAATCACGACGCGAACTACCATGGCGAGCCATCAAGCTACAGAAAGAACTGATACAGCAGTGCCTCTCGGAAGAAGAGGCTCAGCACGTTCGCGATCACTACGACAGTTTTGTCGCGGCCTGGTTCGATCGCTCAGGTGACATCAAGAATGTACCGGAGTCGATCTCGAACCGACTGTGCGAGTACTTCACCTCGACTGGTGGCCTCGAAGATCTCGATCGAGAAATCGCGCGCTTCAAGATGTTCGAAGCGGCGGGTCTCAGCGAATGCGCGCTACGGCTGCATGATGATCCGATGGAAGCTCTCGACATCATCGGTCAGCACGTGATCCCCAAACTGCGCTGACCGGTGGGCGTGTCTCACCGAGGCATCCTGCACCCAACCAGTCGAGGTCAGTAGCCGGCAGTCCCGGCTCACCATAGAGCGTGGTGCGCTCGCGCGCTTTGCGACCGGCCGCGTGAATCAGGCTGACCAACGTCGACTCGCCCAACTCCTGACCGTTGCGACCACCGGCAGCGCGGGTGATCGACTCGTTCATCAACACCCCACCCAGATCATCAACCCCGGCGCCGAGTGCGCGTACGGCCGCGTCGCGCCCAAGCTTCACCCAAGAGCACTGCACATGCGAGAAAACCGGCGCCAGGACGATGCGGCCAAGCGCGTGCATCAGCATGGTCTCGCGCCAACTCGGACCGCTGCGCGCCTGACCTTGACGCCAGATCGGCGCTTCCATGTGTACAAACGGCAGCGGTACAAACTCGGTGAACCCCCGGGTTTTCTCCTGCAGGCTGCGCAAGGCAAGTAGATGTCGCGCCCAATGCAGGGGCGTATCGACGTGACCAAACATGATCGTCGCGGTGCTGCGCAAGCCCTGCTCGTGCGCGCACTGCATCACCTCTAACCATTCAGAGCTGGTGAGTTTGTCCGGGCAGATCTTCGCACGCACGTCATCACTCAAAATTTCTGCGGCCGTACCCGGCAGGCTACGTAGACCTGCTGCGGCCAATTTCTCGAGGAAAGCCGCCACCGAAAGCCCCAGGCTGCGTGCCCCATGCGCCACCTCGAGCGGCGAGAAGGCATGGACGTGAATCTCGGGCGCTGCAGCGAGCGCCACGCGCAAAATCTCGAGGTACGTCTCTCCGGTAAACGAAGGATGTATGCCACCCTGCAAACAAACTTCGGTGGCGCCGCGCTCACTGGCTTCGGCTACGCGCCGCGCGATTTCGTCCAAGTCGAGCCGGTAACCCGGGCCGCGCAGGCTCGCTGCACCGCGACCTTTGGCAAACGCGCAGAAACCGCAACGATAACTGCAGATGTTCGTATAGTTGATGTTGCGATTGACGACATAAGTGACGACGTCGCCGACTGCAGCCCGCCTTAACTCATCGGCACGCTGAATGATCGCGGCATAATCAGCGCCATCCGCGGCGAACCAACGGGCAAGACGCGTTTCATCGGGTGTATGCCCAGCGATGCAATGATCGATCTCACGCAGTAGATCCGGCTGTGCGCCGCGCGTGGACACACGGCGATAGCGCACCGGAGGCAGAGTGCCTGCCCCGCTCACCCAATCACGCTCGAGTGCATAACCAGTGGCATCGATCCGTCGCAACACGCTCGTACGCATCGCAGGGTCAAGCCAGCGCTCACCCTGCACGGCAAACGATGGGATGATCGGCAGGCGCTGTACCAACCAACGTCCAGCCGCACGCGTCTGTCGTTCGAGAGCCACAAGCTCTGGCCACGGCGCCTCAGGATTGACGTGATCCGGCGTGACCGGCGACACCCCACCCCAATCGTTGACGCCGGCTGATATCAGCGCGGGCAATGCTTGAGGACTGAGGTTGGGTGGTGCCTGGATCGACATCGACTTGCCGAAGATCAAGCGCGTTACAGCGATCGTCCACTGCAACTCTTCGAGCGAGGGCTCCGGCGCATTGGCCATGCGTGTGCCGGGTTTGGCGCGAAAATTTTGGACGATGACTTCCTGCAGATGGCCGTGACGCAAGTGACTCGCGCGTAAAGCCAGCAGTGTTTCAATTCGCTCGGCGCGCGTTTCACCGATGCCAAGCAAAAGACCTGAGGTAAATGGCACCTGCAACTCGCCGGCAGCCTCTAACGTGGCGAGCCGCAGCCCTGGGTCCTTGTCCGGCGAACGATGATGCGGACCACCCTTTTCACCCAAGCGTGTGGCGCTGCTCTCGAGCATCAAACCCATGGATACCGAAACGCTGCGCAAGCGCGCAAGCTCATCGTGCTGCATCACACCCGGATTCAAGTGCGGCATGAGCCCTGTCTCGCGCCATACTCGTGACGCACAGTAGGCGAGGTAGTCGAGCGTAGTCGCAAAACCGAGCTCAGCGAGCTGCTCGCGAGCTGCCGGGTAACGCAGTTCGGGCTTGTCCCCAAGCGTGAAAAGCGCTTCGTCACAACCGGCAGCCGCGCCCTGACGAGCAATCGTCAGCACTTCTTCAATTGAGAGAAACGCCCGCGCGCCACGCTTGGGCGGCGCAGCAAAGGTGCAGTAGTGACAAACGTCCCGACACCAATGGGTGAGCGGTATGAACACCTTGCGTGAGTAGCCGACCCGTTGACCAAAGCCTTGTAGCGTCAGCTGCTCGGCGCGTCGCATCAGGCTGCCGAGATCTTGCTCATCAGCTAATGCACGCGCCAGGGCATCCGGCATCAGCTCTGCATCGAGATCCTCGGCAACGTCGACGTCATGCGAGAGCCCCGCAACTGGCAAAGATAAATGACTGAGCCCGAGACGAGCTGCCTCGGCAAGATGCTGACGGGCACTGTCGGTACCGAAGCGCGGCGTGAATCGAGTGGGCAAGCGCACCCACAGGGCATTGCTGCCGCTACCGCGCCGATCAGGAACAACCGCCACATCGACATCGCGCGCCCGCTCGATCAGTCTGTCGATCTCAAGGGCGGTGACCTGCGGCGCATCAGCGGCGACCATCAGCACTGCCGCAGCTGAACCCGAGAAAGACTGCATGCCGAGTAACACAGCCTCATTTAGACCTTGCGCCGAATCGCGCAGACGCTCGACACCCGGAGGTAGCGGAAAATCGGCATCAGGAGTCACGACGACAATACGCGAAACGTGACGTGCACCTGCCAAAGCCTGCAGCACCCGTGACAACATGGTTTCAACCAAGGCATCACGTCGGCGCGGCGAGAGCACATCGGCAAGGCGCGTCTTGCCGCTACCGCGACCGCGCACCGGCACGAGTGCCACGATCTCGCTGACATAGCGCTCGCTCATGCGCTTCTCCGATAATCGACGTCTCGCAAGTTGCGCGCCAAAGCAAGAGCGGCCGTTGCCACGCGCAAGCGATCATCGAGGCTCTGCATCAGCGTGTCGGTGAGTGCGATCGGCATCCCGAGTGTTGCGGCCTCGAGCTCATCTTGGCTGTCGACGACGTAGCCGTCGACAAAGCCTGCATAGTAAGTGGCGAGACCCGCCAAGCTAGCACCCAAACCCAGTTCCTTCATGATCTTGACCGTCGGCCCCTTGACCGCTTGGCCTGCGATAAGTGGTGACACAGCGACGATCGGTACCGATGCGGCACGCAACGCCGCGCGCAAACCACTGATCGCAAGCATCGGCGCAATACTGAGAAGCGGATTGGAAGGTGCGACGATGATGGCCTCCAGACTACCGCTTGTTAGCAACGCTTCGAGTTCGCTAGATATTCTCGCCCGCTCGCTGCCCACATAACGCAGCGCACTCGCGATCGGCTCACAGCGGTGGCGTACGAAATACTCTTGAAACGGCAACGTCTCCGTTGCCGTGACCACCGCTGTAGCGACGACGTCGTCACTCATGGGCAATAGTTGCGTGCCGAGCCCAAAGCGCTGCGCGCAGTCGCGCATGATCTCGGTCAACGACTCACCAGCCCGAAGTCGTGCTGTACGCTCAAGGTGCAACGCAATATCTTTGTCGCCGAGGCGAAACCAATCCTCGGCACCGCGACAGCGCATTTCCTCGAGGACCTGAAAGGTATCATCAGCGCGCCCCCAGCCTTGCTCGCGATGAACAACGCCCGCGAGCGTGTAGAGCACGGTATCAAGGTCGGGACAAATACGCAGTCCCCAGTGCTCGAAATCATCGGCGGTGTTGACGAGCGTCGCGAGTGCGCCCCGGGGCAACAACCGATCAAGACCGAGCGCCAACTTCGCGCCACCTACGCCGCCCGACAACAACAGAACTTTGACGCTTGTCATATGAATAAATCCTGGGCCCGCGGTCGCAGCAAAATCTCGGCACCCGGGTCGTGATCAGCTTCAAGGACGCGGTAGCGATAACCTCGAAGATGCGCGACCGGCCTGCCCTCGTCGGCCTCGCCCTGTACGAGCCCTGCGGCTGCCGCGATCGCATCGGCGATGGCAACCTGGGTGGTCTGCAGCACTCGCCCTTGACGATCGGTACCGCCACGTTGATCGACTATCGCGGCAAGACCCGCGCTGCCGAGCGCCACATTGACGACGCCCTCGCGCCACGGTCGGCCAAAGCTGTCACTGATGACAATTGCCGGTCGCGGCTCAGGGAAAGCTTCGCGCAGGGCTCGCGCCGAGGCATTACAGTCGAGCGGCAACAACAAAACCGTATGTTCATTGCCGGGCACGTTGGATCGGTCTATGCCGGCGTTGGCCATGACATATCCCAAGCGATGCCGAACGATCAAAGTATTTGCTGCCGTGCGCACGATCTCGCTCGATTCGCTGAGCACAGCTTCGACGAACTGCGGGTCCTTACCGGTCGCGGTTGCGATCTCGAGTGCTTTGATCGATGGCTTGAGCGTACGCAAGTCGAGGAAACGCCCTTCGCTCTTCGAAACGATTTTCTGCGCGACAATCAGCAGGTCGCCCTGCTGCAAGGTGAGATCGTTTTGTTGTAGCGCCCGAGCGATGAGCGCTGCGAGATCGACGCCAGCGGTAACTTCCGCTATGCCCTCGAGAGCCCGCAGCTCGAGCCTGACGCTCATCGAGTCACGGAGCCGCAGGCGGCGTCAAATGTCCCGTGATGCGCACTCCAGCGCCATCGACCGAGTAAGTCTTGTTAATGAAGATCAAGATCGACGTCAGCGCCTCAGCCGCTGCAGAGTTCGCGAGCACGCCTCCGTGCAAGGCTCGCAAACCACAGGCCTCAACCACCCGCAGCGCTACCGTGCGCGCTGCCTTGTCATCGCCGAAAACCAGCACATCGCATTCGACTGGTTCATCGGTCGCGAGTTTGTGCGCCGCCACATTGTGAAAGGCGGAAACCACGCGTACGCCTTCGCCAACGATCTCGGCCGCTCGTGCGGCTGCCGAACCTTCAGGTGGCAACTGTACGCGCATCACCTTGGGCGGCATCAAGGGCACACTGGTGTCGAGCAAGATTTTGCCCTGCAAACCAGCCGCAATATCCTCGAGCGTGGTGCGCTGCGAGGCAAACGGCACCGTCAGAATGATGAAATCGGCGGCTGCGGCTGCGGCGGCGTTGTTGCCAAAAGCCACCTCTCGAGCAAACTCTGCGCCTAGCGCTCTGGCCGTGGCCTCAGCTTTGACGGGATCGCGCGAGCCGATGATGACGCTTTCGCCCGCCTTGACGAGGCGCCGCGCAATCGCTGCGCCCAACTGGCCGGTGCCACCGACCACTGCAATGCTCGCTACCCCCGTAGACATAGCCTGATTCTAACTGGCTCGAATCGAAATCAAGACGAGATCGGCAACATTCGTCATGGTTCTCCCCGTGGTGAACACGTCGCCTGCGGCGCCGAGCGCTGTATGGGAATTGGCTGCGACGAGCGCTGCCTCAGGGTCGATGCCCGCTGCAATGATTTTTTTCCAAGTCGATGCATCGGCAAAGCCGCCGGCTGCCGGGCTGCGACCGTCGATGCCGTCGGTACCCGCCACGAGCACCGTGACCCCAGAGCGATCCGCGAGCTCACGGGCCAGCAGCAAGGCCAGATGCTGCGCACGCCCGCCAACTCCAGGCTGCTGCGCAGAGGATTGCACTAAGCGCAGTGACGGCTCACCACCTGCCATCAAGAGGACGCCACGCTCGGCTAACGACAAGCCGGGCTGCGTGTCAGTCTGCAAGTCGCCCTGAAGCTGCGCGACCGCACGCGCGAGTCGACGTGCCTCATCCGCCACCTCACCGTACAGGCTGCGACCGAGCGATACCACCTGAAACCCCTGTGCTTGCGCACGCAGCCGAGCCGCCTCGAGTGCATCATCGAGACTCGCAATAACGATGTAGGGTTGCGGCGCAAGATCTTGCGCTTTGGGCGTTTCTTCGACTTGGCCGGCCAAACCTGCTGACAAATGCCGCAACACGGCTGGCGGCAGCTCGGACTCGATGCCGTAGCGCCGAATCGACTCCTGGACGTCGGCAAACGTCGAAGGGTCGGCAACGGTCGGGCCGGAACCGATGACCGCTGGGTCATCGTCAGGTACGTCAGAAATGGCCAGTGTCACGATCGGCGCTGGGGCGAGCCGAGCAGCCAGTCGCCCACCTTTGAGCTGCGAGAGATGTTTGCGCAGCGCGTTAAGTTCGGCGATCGAAGCGCCCGCATTCATCATCGCAAGCACGGCCTGGCGTTTATCGCCGTCGCTGATCCCGGCAATTGGCAAGGCACAGAGAGCCGAGGCGCCGCCAGTGAGTAACACGGCATAACGATCATCTGCCCGACCGGCATCGATGAACTGCAACAGACGATCGGCTGCAGCGCGACTCGCAGCTGCAGCATCCGGATGATCGGCGGCGATATCTTCGAGCCCGGCAACTTGCGCCGGCGCGTCAAGCGGCGCGATGACAATGCCGGCATCGACCGCCACCTCTGCGCAGAAAGCGCGCGCAAAGGGTCCGGCCGCCTTGCCGATGGCGATCAAGCGCAGCGCACCGCCTGCGCCAGGAGTCAACAGAGGCAATAAGGTCTCGCCACTCCGCTGCCGCAAACATGCGCCTTGGTTGCTGATCTGCAGCTGTTTCGCGAGCACCAGAGTCGGGTCGACGGCTGCAAGAGCCGCCGCAAAGATATCGGTCAAGAGCGCCCTATCGTCGCTCACCGCAGGACCGCGCGACACCGCGACCAAAGATTTTCCCACGCTTCGACATCGAGCTCTGCACCCTCGCGACCCTGCAACTCGATGCGATTGTCACGCCGCCATGCCGTCGGCTGCATGTGCAGTTGGTCGCCGACACGCTGCAGCAACAACCAGTCGTCTTCACCGACACGCAGCACCGCTTTTAGTCTCTCGATGGATTTCGAGAGAGCATGCTCAGCGAGCAACGCAGCCATCAATCGCGACTCGGCGAATGAGACGCTGCGGGGAAAGCTCCAGCGAACGCCCGCACGCCCAAGCACGCTGAATACGCGTCGCTCGCCATCACCCACCATGACTCCATCCGTCGCGATGTCGTGATGATGCGCCGCATGGCGTAGCTGATCAGCATGCGCAGTCGGTCGCGATGGAATGCGACCGTCGTAACCGATCGGCAGCTCAACCGCGCCACCCGCGAGTATTTGTCTCAGCTCATCGTCAATCTCACCACGCTCGATGCAGGCTGCGGCGCGCTTGGGCGGAAATGACCCCGTCACCAACTGCCAAAACTGCTGTTGATGGCCGGCATCGGCGAGATCCGCTTTGCTCATCAGCAGCACATCGGCGATTTCGACTACCGCCCGTACCGTCTCCTCGTCAGTCACTCGCGCAAGGTCATGCGGCCCTAACAAGCCGATCACCGCCTCGAGCTTCAAAGAACCGGCTGCTTGGTGAGCCAGCAACTCATCGACAATGCCTCCAGGGTGCCCAATACCCGATGGCTCGACGAGAATGCGGTCGGGTCTCAGCTCATCTACGAGCTGTTGCAGATTGCGACGAAAATCGGCCTCACCGGCGCAGCATAGACAACCGCCCGGTACCAACCGCACGTCGAAGGCACCACGAGCGGCAGCTGCCACGGTCAAAGTATCGATGCCGGCATCGGTGAATTCGTTGAGCAACACGACCCAGTTTTCAGCAGCTGGCTTGCCAGCCAACAAACGCGCGAGCAGCGTCGTCTTGCCGCAGCCGAGCGGCCCGGTCACCACCCAGACGGGTATGGCGGACGGCGACCCCGTCACGCGGTGGGATCACACGACGGCGTCACCCCATCATAGGTCAGCAGCGCCGCGTAAAGTTCAGGCCGACGATCGCGAAAAACGTACCAGTTGTTGCGCATCAGTTCGAGCGCATCGAGATCGAACTCGGCCGTGAGCACGGCATCGCCCTCATCGCCAGCCTCAGCGACCAGGGCGCCACTCGCATCGGCAATGAACGACGAGCCATAAAAGCGGATGTAGAGCTCTTCCGGATTTTGCAACGAGCGCTCGATGCCATGGCGATTCGCTGCCAGCACCGGCATCAGATTGGCAGCCGCATGACCCTGTTGTGTGCGCTGCCAATGGCGCCGTGAATCGATGGGGGGTGCAGGCGGCGGCTCGCTGCCGATCGCCGTCGGGTAAAGCAGCATTTCGGCGCCCATCAGCGCCATCGCGCGCGCGCATTCAGGAAACCACTGATCCCAGCAGATGCCGACGCCGATGCGACCGTAGCGCGTAGACCAAACACGAAAGCCGCTGTCACCTGGGCTGAAATAGTGTTTTTCCTGATAGCCCGGACCGTTGGGAATGTGCGATTTGCGATAACTGCCGAGCACGCTGCCGTCAGCGTCGAGCATCGCGACGGTGTTGAAATAAGCCTGCCCTGCGCGCTCAAAAAAACTGATCGGTAACACCACTGCGAGCTCTTTGGCCACAGCGCTAAAATGACGCACTGCCGGGTTGTCCTGCAACGTCGTAGCTAGGGCGAAATGGCGAACGTCTTGCTCGATACAAAAATACGGCGTTTCAAACAGCTCTTGTAAAAGGATGACTTCGGCCCCACGCCCGGCCGCCTCGCGCACCAGCTGCTCGGCGCGCGCGATGTTCGCCTCGCGATCCCAGCTGCAGGCGAACTGCGTGGTGGCCACAGTCACGCGGCGTGGTTCGCGGGCGAGATGATCAGGTTTCATCGTGGCGTTGCACTCAACAGGGCGGTGATGCGGATTGCGATGTCGAGGGCACGCAGGCCATCTTCACCGCTGACGAGCGGCGCTTTTTCATCTCGAATGCATTCGAGAAACGCGCGAATTTCGGCCCGTAACGCATCGCCCTGCTCAAAGTTGCTTTCGTTGATCGTCACCGGCAGCTCACCCGTTGCGGGCGGCACATCACGCTTGCCGATCACGGTAAGGATGCGTTGCTGTAAATCGATCGACACGTAGCTGTCGTCACGGAACACGCGCATTTTGCGCTCGGTCTTGAGACTGACGCGACTCGCCGTTACGTTCGCTACGCAGCCACCTGCAAAATGCAAGCGAGCGTTGGCAATATCGACCGCGCCGGAAAACACTGGCGTACCCACGGCATCGATCGACTCGACCGGTCGGCCGACGATGCTCTGCACGATATCGATGTCATGAATCATGAGATCGAGCACCACGTTCACGTCGGTACCGCGCTCTTTGAATGGAGCCAGTCGCTGACACTCGATGAACCGCGCGCCCTGCAAAAAGGGTTCGGCAGCAACGACCGCCGGATTAAAACGCTCGAGATGCCCAACTTGCAGGACACGGCCGCGTGACCGAGCGAGATCGATCAAGGCTTGTGCCTCGGCCACGGTCTCGGTAATTGGTTTTTCGACCAACACGTGCGTGCCGGCATCGAGGAAGTCGCGGGCGATCGCAAAGTGCGCAGGCGTTGTCGTCACGATGCTGACGGCATCCACCTTACCGAGTAGCTCACGATGGTCAGCGACCGCCGACACACCGAGTTCGGCAGCCAAAGCGGCCCTAGCCTCGGGGCGTGGGTCGACCACGGCCAGCAACTGCGATAACGGCTCACTGGCATATTTCTGCGCATGAAATCGCCCGAGATAGCCGGCACCGATCACCGCTGTGCGTAAGGTAGTCATGCCGTATTATGTGCCTATGGCTGCACGAAAGAACCCCCGCAAACGCTCCTCGCCGAGTCTACTTGGCGAGTTGCGCTGGCTGCTGCTCGCGCTCGCAGCGGGTTTGCTGTTGCTACCCACGCTGCTGTGGGTCACAGGCAAGGCACTGCTCGGCAACTACGCCAATGGCGGGCTGTTGGCGCTGTGGTTCGATTTCGCACGGGAACTCGCGGCCGGCTCATTTGCGGCGTGGATTCTGCTGCTCGCACCCTACGCTCTCGTGATCGCGGCGAGACTCGTACTCTTCACGCACCGCAAGCTGAGCTGACCACCGCTAGACGCGTTCAGCGTTTCTCGGCGAGGCTGCGATCACGCGCGGCACGAAACTCGCTGGTCTCATACCAATTGGGAAACGCCCGCTCGTTGGCAAGCCGCCAACCAATGCGTTTCAGTAAGGCGAGATCCTCGAGACCGCCACGCAGGTCAGTGCCCGGGCGAAATTCGTCCGAGGGCTTGTGATAATGCTCGCGGGTGAAAATCTCGAGCTGCTGCTTGGCCCATTCTTCACCAAACTCACGATCTTCAACTCCGAGCTTGATGTAGAGCGCTGGAACACCCGCCTTGGCAAAGTTGAAATGATCAGAGCGAAAGAAAAAGCCATTCTCGGGTGTCGGTTCCGGCCGCAGAACGCGATCCTGTCGCGCCGCCTCGACTTCCAAGTACTCTTCGAGTTGTGAAGCCCCGGCCCCAACCACGGTCACATCGCGGGTGGGTCCGCCCCAGCTGATGGCATCCATATTAAGAGCAGCCACTGTTTTATTGAGCGGATAGATGGGGTTAGCGACGTAATAGGCCGAACCCAGCAAACCACTCTCTTCGAGCGTGACGGCGAGAAACACCACGGATCGCTCCGGTGGTGTCTCGGCTTCGGCAAACGAGCGCGCGATGGTCAACAGCCCCGCTGTGCCCGTCGCGTTGTCGAGCGCGCCGTTGAAAATGTTGTCCCCGCTACGAGCGAGCGTCTTGCCGAGATGATCCCAGTGAGCCATGTAAACGATGTACTCGTCCGGGTGCGTGCTGCCGGGTAACAAGCCGACGACGTTGGACGAGCTCGCCCGGCGGATGAGGTTTCGCAGGCTGCCGCTCGCCCGTTGTGACAACTCGATGGGCTTGAAGCCTGGCCGACTGGCGACCGCAACGAGCTCCTCGTAGCTGCGACCATTTGCGCGCAGCAAAGCATCGCCTTGGTCGCGGGTGATCCAACCTTCGATAGCCACCCGGCCGGCGTTGCCATCCGTTGCGACCATATCGAGCTGTGGTCCGCTCCAACTGTTTTGCACCGTATCCCAAGGATATGCCGCGGGACGCGTGTCATGAATGATGATCGCCGCAGTTGCGCCTTGGCGCGCAGCCTCCTCAAACTTGTAGGTCCAACGCCCGTAATAAGTCATGGCGCGGCCGCGGAACAACGCCTCATCACCCGTGGCAAAACCCGGATCGTTGATGAGGATGACGGCAGTCTTGCCGCGCATATCGACACCCGCATAGTCATTCCAGCCGAATTCCGGCGCCACCACGCCGTAACCCACGAACACCAGCGGACTGTCCTTGAAGCTCACCTCGGGGGCGAGCCGCTTGGTCCAAATGATCATGTCCTGGTAGTACTCGAGCTCAACGTCCCCGAGCCGCAACGCGGCGTCCGAGCCTGCGGTGATCTCCACGAATGGCACCGCTTGCAGCCACGAATCGCCGTTGCCGGGCTTGAGTCCGAGTTTGGTGAATTCCTCGACCAGATAGTCGACCGTTTTGCGCTCACCGGCTGTACCCGGCTTGCGGCCCTCGAACTCGTCGCTGGCGAGCGTCACGATATGACGTTCGTACTCGGAAGCCGAAACGGCACCGGGCTCAGCGGCTTGCAACACGCTCAAGAACAGCAATGCTGCAGCGGCGAGATTGGCGATCGATTTCATGCAGCAGACTCCTCTAGGCACGCGGCTCGGGCCAAATTGAATAAACGATCAACGACAGGAAGAGCGCCAATATCACTTGCAGGGGTCGGCGCGAACGATGTCCTTTGAGCTCGGCCACGAATGCTGCGGTGGCCACCAGCGCCAGCGCCGCCGTCACCCACAGGGTTTGCAGCAGCGGCGGAAATTCCTCTGCGATTCGGTCGGCGAATTCCGGCAGGAACAGGAACACCACCAAAGTCAGAATCAGCGCCACGGTGATCGACACGGCCGAACCCATCACGATCCCGAGCAACATGGCAAGCGGATGCATCTATTTTCCCGATTGTAGGGCCGCAACCCTTGAAGGTGAGCGGCGCTCAAACTAGTCTCGGTGGTGAGTCTAACCGATGCCAAGGCCTTACATGACGCACGCCCCTCGCCGCTCCGCCTCGCTGCTTGCCATAACCGTCGCCCTCGTCGGCCTGATGACGGTGGGCAGCTCGTCTCGGCTGACGGCCAATACCTCGCTGTTGCCACCCGGTGCGCTGGCACCGACTGCACGCGAACGCATGATCGCAAGGCAAGTGGGCTCGCTACTCGAAGAGACCCACTACAGTCGCCTCAAGATAGACGATGCACTCTCGTCGCGGGTGATGGACCGCTTTCTCGCCGGGCTCGACAACCAGCGTAGCTATTTTCTAGCCGCTGATATTGCGGAGTTCGAGGTACATCGGGCGCGCTTCGACGACATGATTCGAACCGGCGATATCGAACCCGCTTATGCCATGTTTGCGCGCTATCAGGAACGCAACCGTCAACGCATTCGCCACGCCCTCGACTTGCTCGAGAAAGAACCCGACTTCACGCTCAACGAAAGCTTCGACTTCAAGCGCGACGAGTCACCGTGGTCCAAGGATGCCGCCGAGCTCGACGACCTGTGGCGCAAGCGCGTGAAGAACGATGCCATTTCGCTGTTGCTCGCCGGCAAAAGCTGGGACGAAGCTCGCGATATCCTGCGCGCACGCTACGACCGGGTGCTCAAACGCGCCGATCAGGTCAAACCTGAAGAAGTCTTCGAACTCTTGCTCAATGCCTATGCCCGCAGTTTCGATCCGCATTCGAGCTATTTCTCGCCGCGCAACTCCGAGGAATACAAAATACAGATGAGCCTCAATTACGAAGGCATCGGCGCTTCGCTGCAGCTCATCGACGAATACGTCACCATCATGAATCTCATCGAAGGCGGGCCGGCTGCGGCAGCCGGCAGTCTCAAGGTCAACGATCGAATCACGGCCGTGGGCCAAGGCCGCGACGGCGCGCTCACCGACGTGGTCGGCTGGCGTATCGACGACGTAGTGCAACTGATTCGTGGCAAGGGCGGCACACCGGTACGCTTGCAAGTTCTGCCCGCTGGGGCAGCGCCAGGCAGCCCCGAACGGGTGGTCGAGTTCATACGCGGCAAGGTCACTCTGGAAGCGCAGGCGGCCAAGAAGGAAATCAAGACCTTCACCCGCAATGGCAAAGATTACAAAGTTGGGGTGATCAACGTCCCAGGTTTCTATTCTGACTACGAGGGACAGCGCGCTGGAGACAAGAACTTCCGCAGCACCACTCGTGATGTGCGCCGTTTGCTCGAAGAGCTCAAGCGCGAGGCCGTCGATGGGGTTGTCATGGACCTGCGCGGTAACGGCGGCGGTTTTCTACCCGAGGCTCAATCTTTGACGGGCTTGTTCGTAGATCGCGGCCCGGTGGTTCAGGTGCAGTTTTCTAACGGCGAAAAAGAAGTTCTGGACGACACGGTAGCCGGGGTTGCCTATGAGGGCCCACTTGTAGTGCTGATCGATCGCTTCAGCGCCTCGGCCTCGGAAATCTTCGCCGGCGCCATTCAAGATTATCGTCGAGGTGTGGTGGTCGGCCAGCGTAGTTTTGGCAAAGGCACCGTGCAAAACCTTGTGCCGCTCTCGCGTTGGAGCGCTCGGCCAGTCAATGGTCAGCTCACCGTAACCATCGGCAAGTTCTATCGCGTCACGGGCGAAAGCACCCAGCATCGGGGCGTCGAACCCGATGTCGTGCTCGCTTCACCGGTCAGCCTCAAAGACGTTGGCGAAAGCGCATTGGATGACGCCCTGCCCTGGGATCGAATCCAAGCCGTCAACTTCAGCACCGAGAGCGAGCTTAATCCGCCGATCGCCAAGCTCGTCGCCGAAGAGCTTCGTCGACAACAGCGCGACCCTGATTATCGCTGGCTGCTTGAAGACATTGCTGCGATCAACGAACTGCGCGGTTCTCGCAGTGTTTCACTTAATCTCGAACAGCGTCGTGCCGAGCGCAGCACTCTGGAAAATACTCGACTGGAGCGCGAGAACGTCCGGCGTATCGCGCGTGGGCTCGAGACCCTCGCCTCGATCGAAGACCTGCAGAGCGTCGAGCCGCCCGATGTCGTGCTCGATCAGGCTGTCGAAGTGATGGGTGATATGGTGCAGCTTGGTTTGAAGCTCGACGCCGGCGCCACCCGCACGGCTCGGCGACAAGACAACTGATCAAGCCCGCAGCGAGTGACCGCGCTCGCAGCAGTAATCGAGCCACTTATTGAGCATGATGTTGCGAGCCCAGCGCTGATCCAGATCTTGCGCGGCCTGACGCCAATCGCGCAATAAAGGGTGTCGATGTTGCGGCGCCCAAGCATTGGCCTCGACGAGCCGTGCGTCGTGATAAACCCGAATCTGCATATCCGGGGCTGTTACCCGGCCTACTTGGTCGGGTTCAACGAAAAGATAGGTGAGCTCAAGCAGGCTCGTGTACGGCGTGTTTTCAGTCACTCGCAGGCGCAGATCGCAATCTTCAGATTGAAGCGAAACACGCTCACCCACAAGATCGCGCAACCGACCGCACAACGCCTCGAGACGCCAATAGTTGCTTTCATAAAGCGACATCAGCGCGACAAAACTGCGCGGCTGCCCACGCCAGCTCGCCGGCAATGAGGATTCCTCTGCCGTAAATCCTTTCAGATCGGCAAGATCAAAGCGTGCTGGGATGCTACTGCTGGTCACGGTCGAACTATAGCGCCGACTAGGCGCGAGTGCGACGTTCGATGCCCATGGCATCGAGAATGCGTGCCGAGATTTCTTCGATCGAACACTCGGTCGTGTCCAAAAACGGAATACCGTGACGCTGCAGGATGGCATCGGCCGCACGCGTTTCAAATTGCACCTGCTGGGGCGAACAGTAGCGACTATTCGGACGCCGCTCCTGCCGAATCTGCTGCAGACGCTGCGCGGCGATACGCAGACCGAACAGTTTGCTCTTGTGCGCTTGCAACACCGGCGGCAAGCGCGTCGACTCGAGGTCGTCATCGGTCAGGGGATAATTGGCGGCAAACACACCGTACTGCATAGCAAGGTACAGACAGGTTGGCGTCTTACCCGAGCGCGACACCCCAAGCAAAATAACATCGGCCTGCGCATAGTCACGGTGCGAGCCGTCGTCATTGGCAAGCGCATAGTTCGTCGCCTCGATACGAGCGGCGTAGTGCCCGGTATCGGCGATGCTGTGCGCTCTGCCAGAACGATGGGTCGAGCGAATGGCGAGTTCCTCTTCCATCGGCCCGACAAAGGCCTCGAAGAAGTCGAGGAACAAGGCGTCCGCGGTCTTGATCACGGCGCGCAAATCGTCCTGCACGATGGTGCTGAAAACGATCGGACGTTGCCCCGTCTCTGCTGCAGCGAGATTGATGCGACGCAGGGTATCTTGCGCCTTGTCAAGGGTGGCCACAAATGGCAAAGTCACGACCCGAAATTGCAGCTCATCGAACTGCGTCAACAGGCTATTACCCATGGTCTCGGCAGTGACCCCGGTCTGGTCGGATACGAAGAAAACAGCCCGTTGCATGATCTCGCTCCCATTCTCGGCCGACTAAAAACGCCAGTGTTCCACCGTAGCACCCATAGGACAAGGTGATCCATCCATGAGTGAGCTCGTCATTCCGTTCGAACGGCTTCGCATGCATGACGTCGAAATCGTTGGCGGCAAAAATGCCTCCATCGGCGAGATGATCAGCTCTCTCGCACAGCTCGGGGTCAAGGTACCGGGCGGTTTCGCAACCACTGCCGCGGCGTATCGGGCAATGCTCGCACAGGATGGGCTCGATCTACGCATCCGTAACGAGCTTGCCGCACTCGATGTTGACGATGTGATCAAGCTCGCCGAGGTCGGCGCTCGGATCCGCGGTTGGATCATGCAGACACCTTTAATGCCGGAGCTCGAAGCGGCGGTACGCGCGGGCTACCGCGCCTTGGGCGCGAATGCGTCGGTGGCGGTACGGTCATCGGCAACTGCCGAAGACTTACCCGAAGCGTCATTCGCCGGTCAGCAGGAAACCTTTCTCAATGTGCAGGGCGAAGAGGCTGTCATCAAGGCGATGCGCGAGGTCTTTGCCTCGCTGTTCAACGATCGTGCTATCGCCTATCGCGTGCACCAAGGTTTCGATCATTCATTGGTAGCGCTCTCGGCGGGCATCCAGCAAATGGTGCGCTCCGATCTTGGCGCGAGCGGCGTCATGTTCACGCTCGATACCGATTCGGGTTTTCGCGATGTCGTGTTCGTCACTGCCTCTTATGGGCTTGGCGAGACCGTCGTGCAAGGCGCAGTCAATCCAGACGAGTTCTATCTCTACAAGCCTGCGTTGCGAGCCGGTCGAAAGGCGATCTTGCGGCGTAATCTCGGCGCCAAAGCCATCAAGATGGTTTACGGCGAAGCGGGCTCCAGCGAGCGCGTGCGCACGGTCGACGTTCCAGACGTCGATAGGCAGCGATTCTGTCTGAGCGAAGCGGATCTTGTTGCCTTGAGTCAGCAGGCCTTGCTGATCGAGGAGCATTATGGTCGCCCCATGGATATCGAGTGGGGCAAAGATGGGCTGAGCGGCGAGCTCTTTATTTTGCAGGCCCGTCCCGAGACTGTGCAGAGCCGCAGTGGCCGCACGATCCAGCGATATACCTTGGCGCAACGCTCAACCGTGTTGACCGAGGGGCGCAGTATCGGTCAGCGCATCGGTGCCGGTGTTGCGCGAGTGATCAACGACGTCGCACAGATGGCCAGAGTCCAGCCGGGCGATGTCTTGGTGGCTGACATGACAGACCCGGACTGGGAGCCGGTGATGAAGCGTGCGGCCGCAATCGTCACCAACCGCGGCGGTCGTACCTGTCACGCGGCCATCATCGCCCGCGAGCTCGGCATTCCGGCGGTGGTGGGCTGCGGCAACGCCACCGCTGTCATCCGCGAAGGCATGCCGGTCACCGTGTCTTGCGCCGAAGGCGACACGGGCTACGTGTATGACGGCGCGCTCGACTTTGAGCAGCGACAAATCGAGCTCGATGGTCTGCCACCCTCGCCCGTCAAGATCATGATGAACGTTGGCAACCCTGATCGAGCCTTCGACTTTGCCAGTATTCCGCATAAAGGCGTGGGACTCGCGCGCCTCGAGTTCATCATCAATCGCATGATTGGCGTTCATCCACGTGCCCTGCTGGAATTTGATCGCCTGGACGCCAGCCTCAAACAAGACATCCGCGCGCAGATGGCCGGTTTCGACGATCCGGTGCAGTTTTACGTCGACAAACTCGCCGAGGGCGTCGCACAAATCGCCGCCGCTTTTGCCCCGGAGCCCGTAATCGTCAGGCTCTCGGACTTCAAGTCGAACGAGTACGCCAATCTCATCGGTGGCCGGCTTTACGAGCCGCACGAAGAAAACCCGATGATCGGTTTTCGCGGTGCCGCGCGTTACGTCGACGAGTCGTTCCGCCCGTGTTTCGAACTCGAGTGCCGGGCGTTACGCCGCGTCCGCGAAGAGATGGGGCTGACCAACGTTTGGGTCATGGTGCCATTCGTGCGCACACTCGCCGAGGCGGCCAAGGTCACGCAGCTTTTGGCCGACAACGGTCTCGAGCGAGGCCGCGATGGGCTCAAGGTCATCATGATGTGCGAACTGCCATCCAACGCAGTGCTCGCCGATCGGTTCCTCGAATATTTTGACGGCATGTCGATCGGGTCCAACGACATGACACAGCTCACACTCGGCGTCGATCGAGACTCCGGCATCGTCGCCAACCACTTCGACGAGCGCGATGAGGCAGTCAAAGCCATGCTCTCAATGGCGATCTCAGCCTGTCGCAAGGCCGGCAAGTATGTGGGCATTTGCGGCCAGGGCCCGTCGGATCACCCTGAGCTCGCGCGCTGGCTCGTCGAGCAAGGCATCGAAAGCCTGTCGCTCAACCCTGACACAGTAGTCGAGACCTGGCTGATGCTGGCGCAAAGTCACAGCAAAACTAACTCGTGATTCCGGACGCCCTGATTCTGGGCGAGCGGGTCTGCTGCGTCGATCAGGCCCGGGCCGCCAGAAAAGGACAGACCGACAGATCAACGTTGCCGCCTGAAACGATCACGCCGATCTGATCGCCCGGTTTGCCGAGTCGACCCGCGAGGATTGCCGCCAGCACCACCGCAGAGGATGGCTCGATAAGCAGCCGGAAGTCCTCAAGCACAATGCGCATGGCCGCAATGATCTCGCTTTCGGACACCGTCAGCAGATCGTCGACATGCTGCCTGAAAATTTCAAATGGCAACACACCTAACGAGCCGCGCAAGCCATCGGCGATCGTGGGCGGTGAACCCTGCATTCCCACTCGCACCCCACCGTGGAAAGAACGGTAAGCGTCGTCAGCAGCGGCCGGCTCGACCCCGATAACTTGACAGGTCGGCGCCACGCCGCGCGCCGCAAGCGCAGTTCCGGACAATAAACCGCCCCCGCCCACGGGCGCTGCGATCACGGCGAGCTTTGGGTGATCGGCGAGCAACTCGAGCGCGGCGGTGCCTTGTCCCGCGATGACACGAGCATCGTCGAACGGATGCACCACTGCGGCAGCCGTGCGGGCTACGATTTCTGCGAGCGCTGCCTCACGCGGCGCCAAGCCCGGTTCGCAGTGATGCAGCTCTGCGCCCTCGGCCTCAATGTTGGCAAGCTTGGCTCGTGAGGCGTCGTGCGGTGTGACCACCATGCAAGTCCACCCCAGCTCGCGCGCTGCCCGCGCGAGTGCGGCGCCATGGTTCCCGGAGGAATGCGTCGCGACCACTCGCGGTGCGGCGCTCTTTGAGACATGTCGCTCCGACTCGAGCTGCAAAAGGGTGTTGAGTGCACCGCGAAATTTGAAGGCGCCGACGTGCTGCAGGTTCTCGCATTTAAGCAGCACTTTGCGTCCGACGCGCGCATCGAAGCGTTCGGCACGCATCACCGGAGTGCGCAGCACCCGCCCCTCGAGACGGCCAGCCGCAGCCACCACGTCAGCAAACACCGGCAACATCAGCATGCCCCTCGAAGACCCGGGATGAACAAATGCTGGCGATAGTGCTGCAGCTCTTTGACCGACTCGCGAATATCGTCCAAGGCTAAATGACTGCCCTCTTTGCTGAAGGCTGCGGCAATTTGCGGCGCCCAGCGCTTGGCTAATTCTTTGACCGTACTGACATCGAGATTTCGATAGTGGAAAAATGCCTCGAGCTCGGGCATCAAGCGCGCCATGAAACGTCGATCTTGGCAAATGCTGTTACCGCACATGGGCGAGGCACCCTTCGCGACGTGTTGCCCAAGGAAGGCCAGCGTCGCTTGCTCCGCCTCGGCTAGCGTCACGCTGCTGGCACGCACCCGCGCCAGCAACCCTGAGCTGCCATGCTGCCGCTGGTTCCACTCATCCATGCGTGCCAATGTTGCCTCGTCCTGGTGGATCGCAAATACCGGTCCCTCGGCAATAAGCTGTAAAGACGAATCGGTGACGAGCGTGGCGATCTCGATGATGGTGTCAGACTCGGGCTTGAGCCCAGTCATCTCCAAGTCGATCCAGATGAGAGCGTCGCTGTTAGCCATGCGCAAAATCCTTTTTGATTGTTCTTCAGTCTAGCAGAGGCTAGAGTCCCGCCCTCACCATGCAAGAGTTTCACGCGCAGGTCATCGCCGCTTACGGACGTCATCTCACGGTGCGCGACGAGCACGGCAAACTGCGTGCGGCCCGCCCCTTCGGCCGACGCTTGAACATCGTTTGTGGGGATCGAGTACGGTGCCAAGACGACGCGCACCATTCACAAGTTCACGTCGTCGAAATTTTGCCGCGCCGCAGTGCACTCAGCCGCTCGACTTTGCGCGGCGCTGCGGAACCCATTGTGGCGAATCTCGATCTCGTGGTTGCGGTCATGGCGGTCACGCCGCAGCCCGACCCCTTCATCATCGATCGCTATCTTTGCGCGGCCAGCTCAGCCGGAATGCGCGCGCTGGTGCTCGTCAACAAGATGGACTTGCTCGGGCCAGAGACCGACCGATCCGCGCTTGAGGGTGTTCTCGAGGCCTATCGCTCCGCGGGCTATGACACCCTCTGCTGCAGCAGCGTCTCGCCTGAGTCGCAGAGTGCGCTGATCGCTAAACTGCAAGGCATGACCAGCGTGTTTGTTGGTCAATCAGGCGTTGGTAAATCATCGTTGATTGCCGCCGTGGTACCCGACGTCGAGATCGTCGTCGGCGAACTTGATCGCGATTACGAGGGTCGGCATACGACGACAGCATCGCGGCTCTATGACTTGCCGGGCGGCGGTGCAGTCATAGACTCACCCGGCGTGCGCGATTACGCACCGGCCGTAACCGACCTCGAACCTCGCAGTCTTGGCTTTCCGGAAATCGATCGCTTGGCGACAGGCTGTCGTTTTCTCGATTGCCAGCACCTGCGTGAACCGCATTGCGCGGTACGAGCAGCCGTAGAGAACTCGGAACTCGATGCGCGTAGATATGAAAGTTATCGACGCCTACGACGCTTGCATGGTGAGCTGCTGCAGGCCAAGGGGCCGGCGCGGCGCAGCTGATTTAGAGCAGCGTTTGACGGCCTGCGAGCGCGTGCGCAAGCGTGCCGCTGTCAATGTATTCGAGCTCACCACCGATCGGCACACCGTGCGCGATACGCGTCGCTTTAAGACCTCGGGCGCTCACGAGCTCCGAGAGAAAATGCGCGGTCGCTTCGCCCTCGACCGTAGGATTGGTTGCGAGTATCACTTCGGCGATCTCACCGCTCTCGAGACAGGCCTCGAACTCGCGGATGCCGAGTTGCTCAGGACCGATACCGTCGAGTGGCGATAAGTGACCCATCAGCACGAAGTATCGACCGCGATAGCCGCCCGACTGCTCGATAGCCACCACATCTGCCGGAGACTCAACCACGCACATCAACGCGGCGTCACGCTGCGGTGCGCTGCAAATAAAACAAAGCTCGGTTTCGGTCAGCATACGACAGCGCTGACAACGCCCCACCCGCTGCAAGGCGATATCGAGCGCCGCCGAAATGGCGCGTGCCCCATCGCGCCCGTCCTGCAGAAGATGAAACGCCATACGTTGAGCACTCTTCGGGCCCACCCCTGGCAAAGCGCGCAGCGCGTCGATCAGGCGCGCCAAAGAGGGCGTGTGCTTCATCAGAACGGCAGCTTCATACCGGGGGGCAAACGTAATCCTGACATCATCGAGGACATACGTTGTTGCGTCTCGAGCTCGACCCGACGCACGGCGTCGTTGATGGCCGCAGCGATCAGGTCTTCGAGCATTTCGCGATCTTCGCCGATCACACTGGGTTCGATCTGAACACGCTTGACTTGATGCTTACCCGTCATCGTGACCTTGACCATGCCGGCACCGGACTCGCCAGTGACCTCCATGAGCGCAATTTCCTCTTGCGCCTTTTGCATGTTGCGCTGCAAGGCCTCAGCCTGTTTCATCATGTTGCCGATGTTGGCCATGGTCTGTCCTCAGTTGGGTTTAACCGAATCTGCCTTCAAGGTCGCACCGAAGCGTTCCTTGAAACCGCGCACCGTGGAATCTGCATCGAGTGAGCGGCGCGCCGCCTCCAGGCCCGCTTCAAGTTCGAGTTTTTCGGCTCGGGCTGGCGTATCAAGCTCGCCTTGAGCAAGCTCGATTTCAAGTTTGAGGGGCTCACCGAGATGCCGGCTCAGGGCCTGCGCCAGTTTGTCGATCAGCGCTGGTGTACGCAGCAAACTTTGAGCCGGATCAAGCGCCAAACGAATCAGGGTGCCCTCGCGTGCAACAAATGCGCAGTGCGCGGCAAGCTGGCGCGCTGCCCCACCAAGCTCAACCGCAGTGAGAGTATCCGCCCAGAGCTTGGGATCACTGCCCGGAGTGACCGCCGCGACCCCTCGCGTTGACCCAGAGGAGCCCGGGGCAAGCGAAGACTTGGCGCTGGCTGCACCACGCCCGCCCCCGGCACTGCCAGAGGCAGCGCCCGCTGCACCCAAACCCGCCGAACCCGAGGTCGGGCCTGAGCCCGCGCCTGCACCCGAAGGCTGAAACGCCACCATGCGCAGCAAGGTCATTTCGAAACCGGTGCGCGGATCGGGCGCCCAAACCAAGTCACGCCGCCCGAGAATTGCCGTTTGGTAATAAAGCTGAACGTCGTCCGGCGCAATCGCTGCGGCAAGCTCGGCGAGCTCTTCACCGGGGTGCAATTCATCACCCTCGTAGTCCGGCAACACTTGCTTCATTGCCACTTGCGCCAGCAACCCGGCAAGGCCGTCGAGCACGTCGGCGTAATCAGGTGCCCACTCCTCGAGCCCACGTGCGTAGGCCAGCAAGGCTGCTGGTTCACCTGCAGCCAGTAGCCGTAACAGCTGCTCGACCTGCTTGCGATCGACGGTAGCCAGCATCGCACGCGCACCCTCTTCGCTGACTGCACCGCCCGCAAAAGCCAGCAACTGATCGAGCAGCGACAGGCCATCACGCATACTGCCATCGGCAGCCTCGGCGACGAGCCGCACGCCGGCTGCATCCCACCGCAGGCCTTCGGCGTCCAAAATGTGCTTGATGCGCTCAGCGATCAAAGAAACTGACAGGCGCTTGAGGTTGAACTGCAGACAGCGCGAGAGCACCGTCACCGGCAGCTTCTGCGGATCGGTGGTGGCGAGCAGAAACTTGACGTGCGGCGGCGGCTCTTCGAGCGTTTTCAACAACGCGTTGAAGGAGTTGGTCGACAACATGTGGACTTCGTCGATGAGGTAGACCTTATAACGGCCACGCGTCGGCGCATATTGCACGTTGTCGAGCAGTTCGCGGGTGTCGTCGACTTTAGTGCGCGAAGCGGCATCGACTTCGATGAGATCAACGAAACGCCCCTCATCGATTTCCCGGCAGGTTGCACAGACCCCACAGGGCGTAGGCGTCATGCCGGTATCGCAATTGAGGCATTTGGCAAGAATGCGCGCGATCGTAGTCTTGCCAACGCCGCGCGTACCGGTGAACAGGAAGGCGTGATGAACCCGCTGCGTCGCAAGCGCATTGGAGAGCGCCTGCAGCACATGTTCTTGGCCAGTCAGCTCGTCGAAACGTTTGGGGCGCCATTTACGCGCCAGCGCGGTGTAGGTCATGAGCACGTCTCGAGGCAAACGAGGGAGGCGGCCCGCACCAGCTGGACTCCGGCACCCGACATCACCGCGACCGTTGCTCCCTTCCGGGCCTGGCGGGGTTGACGGTTGGTCGTCGCGGAGGAACCGATGCGGGACGCCGCAGAACTTGGCGGAGAGGGTGGGATTCGAACCCACGAACACCTTGCGATGTTACTTGACTTCCAATCAAGCGCCTTCGACCACTCGGCCACCTCTCCGAAGCCGATAATGATAACAAGCCCTAGGGCTGCTGGGGCGGCGCCTGAACGAATTTGGGCGGTGTATCGATGCACGGCGAATCAGCCGGTCGTGGCGCTTCGGGAGTCTCGAGCGGCGGAATGCGCAGCGCCGAGCGGGTATCAGGCAAGTCACGCCCGGCCGGCACTCGTAGCGGTGCGTTCTCCTCTGCCGCGGCAAAGTCCTCGGGCTTGGCACAGGCCACCTTGAACGGACTGAAAGAGCCGCAACCAGCAAGCACCAGGGCAGCAGCGCAAACCAACAAGACCAGTCGAAACGATTTCATCGACGTATTGTAGGCCCTCAGAGTAGCCGAGCGCGAGCGAGCGCCGCCTCCAGCGGTTTCGCGAGCGAGGGAGACAGCGGAGTCAGCGGCAAGCGAATACCCGCCTCGATTACCCCGAGCCGCGCCAGTGCCCACTTAACTGGAATCGGGTTGGTCTCGATGAACAGGTCGGTGTGCAGCGCCTTGAGAGTATCGTCAATCGCCGTGGCACGCGCGCGATCACCCGCCAATGCCGCCGCTACCATCTCGGCCATCGCTTTGGGCGCTAGGTTAGCCGTCACAGAGACAACCCCTCGGGCGCCACAAAACAACGACTCGCGGGCAGTGGCATCATCACCCGAGAGCACCGTCATCTGAGGGCATAAGGCGCTGAGTGCGGCACAACGAGCAGGATCGGGCGTGGCTTCCTTGATGGCGACGATACCCGGCAATGCCGCGAGCCGCGCCACGGTCTCGGGCAGCATGTCGACGGCCGTTCGACCTGGCACGTTGTACAGCATGATGGGCTTGTCGACCGCGGCGGCAATGGCCCGGTAGTGCTGAAAAAGCCCCTCTTGAGTCGGTTTGACGTAAGCGGGCGTCGCAATCAGCAGGCCACTGATATCGAGGTTAGCCAATTCACGCGCCCGCTCTATCGTTGCAGCCGTGCCGCTCTGACCCGCACCTGCCCAGACCTGCACTCGGCCACCGAGTACATCCAACGCACGACTGACGAGCTCGAGCAACTCGTGAGGCAGCAGTGTTGCTGACTCACCGGTGGTGCCGCCGACGAACACCGCCGCCGTGCCAGCCTGGGCTTGCAGCTCCAGCAAGCGCTGCCATGCGTCGAAATCGATCGAACCATCGACATGCATTGGTGTGACAAGCGCGACAGAACTGCCAGAGAACATGCAAAAAACCACGGGGGGACGCGAACGCGGGCTTTCGATGTTAAAGCTCGCAAGCCTGCTGGTGCAACCGACTCGCGGCCCTGCCCGCGAATCGCTAAACTCGCGATTAATGAAACAACATATCGCCATCTCGGCCCTCGGTCCGGACCGCACGGGCCTCGTTCAAGATCTCACCAAAGTCATCAGTGAATGCGGCGGCAATATCAGCGAGAGCCGTATGGCGAGTCTCGGTAGCGAATTCGCCATGGTGGCGCTGATCGGCGGCAATTGGCACTCGTTGGCCAAACTCGAGAGCGAACTCGCACGCTTCGCAACCGAAGCCGGCATCACTTTGCATGTGCAACGCACTGAGCCGCGAGCGCCGCGCACCGATTTTCTGCCCTACTCCATTGATGCCGTCTGTCTCGATCAAACCGGTATTGTCGCGGCGCTCTCGAGCTTTTGCGCCCACCGCGGCATCGATATCGCTGAGGTTGCCACTCGCGCTTATCCCGCGGCTCACACCGGTGCGCTGATGTTTTCAGTTCAAATGATCGTCAACGTTCCGAGCAAACTGCACCTGGCGCATCTGCGCGAGGAATTCATGGAGTTTTGCGACTCTCGTAATCTGGATGCCATCCTCGAACCCGTAAAATCCTGAGCAAACCAACCGGAGCCCGCATGGCCAAGACCACTGTCGCTATCGTCGCCGTCGGAAAAAAAGTACCGGATTTCACCGCCCTGACCACCGATGGCAGTCAATGGCGATTGAAAGATGCTTCAGGCTCCAAGGTTGTGCTGTTTTTTTATCCCAAGGACATGACCTCGGGCTGTACCGTCGAAGCGCAGCAGTTTCGTGACTTGCACGCAGCCTTCAAGCGCAGCGGCACCGTCGTGATAGGCGTATCGCGTGACAGCTGCAGCTCACATCAAAAATTTCGCGACAAGGAACAATTGAATTACGAGCTGTTATCCGATGCCGACGAACAGCTGTGCAAGCTCTTCGATGTCATTCGCGAGAAAAACATGTACGGCAAGAAAGTGTTTGGTATCGAGCGCAGCACCTTTCTCATCGATGCCACGGGAAAACTCGCCGCCGAATGGCGCAAGGTCAAGGCGGACGGTCATGCCGCCACGGTGTTGGCAGCGGCAAAGGCGCTTTGAGCGCCATGGCAACCAAACGGCGGCGCAACACGCGCGAGCGGCGGCTATTCGTCCTCGATACCAATGTGCTGATGCACGACCCGGCTGCCATTTTTCGCTTCGAAGAACACGACATTTATCTGCCGATGGTGGTGCTCGAGGAACTCGACGCCCACAAGAAAGGCATGTCGGAAGCCTCGCGCAATGTGCGTCAGGTCAGTCGCTTTCTCGACGAACTGATGCGCGATGCCACCCGCGAGCAGATCGAAAACGGATTGGTACTGCCGAACCACCTCTCGGGCAATCACGGCAAGAAACCAAGCAGCGGCAGACTCTACTTCCAGACCCAGCAACTCAGCATCAAGCTGCCTGACAATCTTCCCGGACACGGCACAGACAACGAAATCCTCGCCCAGACGCTGGCGTTGCAGGCACTGCACCTCGACTCGCGCGTGGTGCTGGTATCCAAAGATATCAACCTACGCATCAAGGCCGCCGTCGTCGGCGTACATGCCGAAGACTACTTCAGTGACCGTACCATCGAAGACGCCGACGTCCTCAGCACCGGCCACGAGGCGTTGCCGGCCGATTTCTGGGATCGACATGGCAAGAACATGCGATCGTGGAAAGAAGGCACCCGAACGTTCTACGAAGTTTCAGGCCCAGCGGTGGGTCAGTGGCTACAGAATCAATTTGTCTACGAAGAGCGTGACGGTGGTATTGAAGCCATCGTGCGCAAGCTTCAGGGCAATACGGCGACGCTGGAGATTCTGCGTGACTTTCGCGGCGACAGGCACGGGGTGTGGGGCATTTCGGCACGAAATCGCGAACAAAACTTTGCAATCAATTTATTGATGGATCCCGAGATCGACTTTGTGTCCATCTTGGGGCCGGCCGGCACCGGCAAGACACTGCTGACGCTCGCCGCAGGTCTCGCACAGACGCTCGAACATAATCGCTACGCGGAAATCATCATGACCCGCGTCACCATCCCGTTGGGAGAAGACATCGGCTTTTTGCCCGGCACCGAAGAAGAAAAGATGGAGCCGTGGATGGGCGCTCTCATGGACAACCTCGAAGTGCTGACGCAAAACTCGGAAGGCGGCAGCTGGGGGCGAGCGGCCACCAACGATTTACTGCGTAATCGCATCAAGATTCGCTCGCTCAATTTCATGCGCGGACGCACTTTCCTCAATCGTTATGTGATTCTCGACGAAGCGCAGAATCTGACACCCAAGCAAATGAAGGCACTCGTCACCCGCGCTGGACCCGGAACCAAGATCGTGTGCCTCGGCAACATCGCACAGATCGACACGCCCTATCTCACCGAAACGACCTCGGGTCTGACTTTTGTCGTCAGCCGCTTTCAGGGTTGGGGCCACGCCGGCCACGTAACACTGGTGCGCGGAGAGCGCTCGCGGCTCGCGGACTTTGCCTCAGAGACCCTGTAAACATGGCGGCGCTGCGTCAGGCCGCCCTGAACTTCGCGAGCCCGCGGCGGTCTGAGTTATCCATGCAGCGATACCCCCGCAACTCCATCCTCTCTCGACTGAGCACTCTGCTGCTCATGGTGCTGGTGTCGCTACAACCAATCCTCGTGTCGGCACAGGGCGCCGCCATCGACTTACCCAACATCGGCTCAGGTGCCAACTCGACCCTGACTTTGGGTGACGAATATCGTATCGGCCTCGCCGTCGTTCGCGGATTGCGCGACCAAGGTTTAATACTCGAAGACCCGGAGGTCACCGACTACATTCAGAGCGTCGGCAGTCGCATCGCCTCTCAGGCACATGAATCGGAACACCGTTTTCATTTCTTCGTAGTACGTGAGGGCAGTATCAATGCATTTGCGCTGCCCGGCGGTTTCATTGGTATCAATTACGGCCTGATCACCGCCACCGCCAACGAAGCGCAGCTCGCGAGCGTGCTCGCCCATGAAATTGCCCATGTTACCCAGCGGCACATTGCTCGCTCGATTCAAGCGCGCGGTCGACAAGGTATGGCCTCTGCCGCGGCGCTGCTCGCCGCCATCCTGATCGGCATGAGCACTGGCTCGTCCGATGCGATTCAGGCGGGAATCGCCGTTGCTCAAGGCACGGCCATGCAACAGCAAATCAATTTCACGCGCGCCAATGAATACGAGGCGGATCGCATCGGCATCAGTTTCCTCGCGGCTGCGGGTTATGACCCTAGCGGCATGCCTGATTTCTTTGAAACATTGGGTCGTCGCGCAGGTCTTGCTGGTGCCCAAGTGCCAGAGTTCTTGCGTACCCATCCCGTGACCACCAACCGCATCGCCGAATCGCGCGAACGGGCCATTCAACTACGACCAAAAATCGTCGACGAAAGTCCATCCTATGGTTTCATCCGCGAGCGGGTGCGAGTGCTCGGCGCAGCTTCCGATGCCGACTTACGCGGGTATTACACCGCGCTCAGTGATCGGGGTCCTCTGACGCCAGCTCAACGTTACGGCGAGGCACTCGCGCAACTGGCCGCGGGCGAACGTGATCGTGCTGCAAGTACGCTCGTCGAGTTGGCCGCCTCGCAGGCTGCAAGCCCGCTCCTGCAGGCGGCGCTTGGGCAGGCGCTGGCAGCGGCCGGCCAGCGCGAGCTCGCCCGCGAAAAATTACAACGGGCACTCGCAGTGGCACCGCGCAACGTTCCGCTCACCGTGCGCTATGCCGAGGTCCTGATGCAGGCCGGCGACTCAAAAGAGGCCCACCGGGTGCTGCTCGACCTTTTCAACAATGTACCCCCCACACCCGAGCAGATTCGCATGACGGCGCTGGCCGCGAGCGGCGCCGGTGATACTGCCGATGCGCATCACTACATGGCGGAATATCACATCGCGAACGGCGATCTCCCAAATGCGGTCAAGCAATTGGAACTGGCTTTGGCTTTTCCTGATATCTCCAACGTCCAGCGGGCGCGTTTCGAGGCCCGCAGCAAAGAAGTACGCGATGCCATGGCAGAGTCTGGTAAACGCCGCTCACGCGCCGCTCGCGAGTCGAGCTGAAACAGGTAAAATGCCGGCATGTTCAAGTCTCCGAGACGCTGGCCAGCGGTGCTCGGCACGATCGCTTTGCTCGGATTGACAGCCTGCGCGACTCCTGCGCCTCGTGCTGCCGATCCGCGTGATCCTTTCGAGCCGCTTAATCGCGCCATGCATACGTTCAATGAAGATCTCGATCGAGCCCTCGTGCGGCCGGTTGCCCGCGGCTATTCCAAGATTATGCCGCAGCCCCTACAGGATGGCGTCTCGAACGTCTTCTTCAACGCCCGCTACCCCGTGACCATGACCAACAATGCTCTACAGGGTAAGTGGCGTGCAGCTTGGTCGGATCTCGGGCGCATCATGCTCAACACCACTGTGGGGCTTGGGGGTTTGTTTGATCCGGCGACCGCAGCCGGCCTTGATCGCAACGATGAGGACTTCGGACAGACCTTAGGCAAATGGGGCGTACCGGCCGGCCCGTACATCGTCATGCCGTTTCTCGGGCCTTATACGCTGCGTGATGGCATCGGCAGCATCGTCGATGACTTTGCTGAACCGCGCTCGTACCTGAAAAGCGATCGCACGCGCTACGGGCTCTGGGCGGCGGATAAATTTGATCGCCGCGTAAGACTGCTCGATGCCGATGCGATTCTCGAGCGCACCGGCGACAGTTACGCCTTCATCCGTAGCGCCTATCTGCAGCGACGTGAATATCTCACGCGTGACGGTGAAGTTGGCGCTGACGATCTGGAGGCAGAACTAGAGGCCATCTTCGACGAGGAAGACGAAAGTCCGCCCGAGCTTTGATGGCACGTCAGCCGCTTGCTCAGCGGCTCAGGCGCCGCGCAGAAAACCGTCGACTTCGCTGATCCTGGCAAGCTGTAGCAATGATGCTGGCAATCCCACATATGTGAGGCGATGACCCACTGCCCGTGCTGCAGCGAGCCAATCCAGCAAAACGGCAAGCCCAGCGCTATCGACACCCGCGAGCGCGTCACAGTCGATTTCGAGCTCTGCTTCCCTGCGCACCAGCGATTCGCCAAACGCATGTACGGTGCCCTGCGTCGCGAACGTCAGCTCACCTGTAAGCGCAAAGCGGTGAGCCGACACCTCTCGCAGCTCGCAGCTTGGACTCGCGATCGTCATGCTCATCTCACTTGCGACCTAGCGTCTTACCCTGTGCGGCAAGCCGCGCAATCACCGCATCGAGACCTTTCTGGTCGATCTCAGCACCGAAATCCTCGCGAAAACTTTTGACATAGCTGATGCCTTCGATGACGACATCCCACACCTTCCAACCAGCGTCAGTCTTACGCAGTGAATAGCTAACCGGCACTCGGGTGCCATTGCTACGTCGTACTTCGGTACGAACATTTGCCGAAACAGCATCGGCTGCTACGTTGCTCGGCAGCACCCGAATCTGATCGCCGGTGAATTCCAATAGCGCATCGCCGTAGTTGCTCATCAATGAACCGTAGAAGGCATCGATGAACTGCTGCCGCTGCTGTGCACTGGCTGCGCGCCAGTGCTTACCGAGTACCAGTCGTGCCGAATGCTCAACATCGAAATGCGGTAGCAGGATGCGATCGACGAGCTCGGCAAGCTTGGCCGGATCCTTGCGCAACTCGGCGCGCCGCGATTCGAGCTCACGGGTCATGGCGTTGGCGGTGGTCTCGATCAACTGCGTCGGAGTGCTGGTGTTAACCGCATTGTTGGCCGCTGCGGGCGTTGCGAACGCGCTTGTCAGCAACACCCCGAGCACAGCGACCAGCGAGTACTGCAATAAAAAACGGGAAACGGCGCTCTGCGTCATGCTGATTACTCCGATTTGTCCTTGTCGCCACCCTGACTCGCGAAGTTCGCAAAGAACTTGTTAACCAGCGACTCGAGCACGATGGCTGATTGAGTAAATTCGATCTGACTGCCCTCGTTGAGGAAAGTTTCCGACCCGCCGGGGCCAATGCCGATGTACTTGCCACCGAGCAAACCCTGGGTCTGGATGCTGGCATCGCTGTCTTCAGGGATCTGATCGAAGCTACGATCGATGCGCAACGCGACGACGGCACGGTAGTCGCTCACATCAAAACCGATGCTCTCGACGCGCCCTACTCGCACCCCGGCCATGCTGACAGGAGAGCCCACCTTGAGATCGCCGATGTTGTCGAACTTGGCCGTAACCCGATAGGTCTCGCTCGAACCGAGCGTAAGCCCACTACCGGGCAACTGGGTAGTTAAGAAAATGAGCGCGGCAAAACCGAGCAGCACGAAAAGTCCGGTTCCAATTTCCAGCGAGCGTTGTGGTTTCATCGAGTTTTACCTTCCGAGAAAAGCGGCGGTGAGCAGGTAATCGAGTAGCAAGATCAGCACCGAGGAGACGACCACAGTCCGTGTCGTTGCGAGCCCCACGCCCTCTGCGGTGGGCTTGGCGTGGTAACCCTCATAGACCGCAATGAGACTGCAGGCGATACCGAAACAAAAACTTTTGACTACGCCTTCGAAGACATCGTCAAGCTCGACTGCCGACTGCATCTGCGACCAGAAAGCCCCGGCATCGACCGCCATCAATTGCACGCCGATGAGCTGTGCGCCGAATAATCCGACGACGTTGAAGATGGCAACCAACAACGGCACCGCGATGACACCGGCGATGAACCGTGGTGCGATCACTCGACGTAACGGGTCAACCGCCATCATTTCCATCGCCGTGAGCTGATCGGTCGCTCGCATCAAGCCAATTTCCGAAGCCAGCGCGGTGCCGGCGCGACCGGCGAAGAGCAGCGCCGTAACCACCGGACCGAGCTCTTTGAGCAAACCGAGTGCAGCGGCAACGCCAAGCGCGTCCTCTGAGCCAAAACGCTGCAGCAAATCGAAGCCCTGCAGACCGAGAACCATGCCGACGAACAAGCCCGACAACATGATGATGACCAGCGAGCGAGCGCCCGTGTTGTAGACCTGTTGGACGATATCGCCCGGCCGTGCGAGCGCAGGACCACACTGGCGCAAGACGCGCAGCAGAAACAACACCACGGCTCCGCTGCGGCCCAAAGCAGCAGCGATCATGACGAGCGCCTCGTCGGGCCTAGTAATTCGCTCGCATAATCATCGGCTGGAAAATGAAACGGCACCGGCCCATCTGCCGCACCGCTCATGAATTGCCGGACCACTGGCAGATCACTGTCGCGCAGTGCCGCTGGGGTTCCCGAGGCCACTACCCGCCCTTCCGAAAGCAAGTAGCTTTGGTGCGCGATAGAGGACAGCTCGTCGACATCGTGCGATACCACGATGCTGGTGATACCGAGCGCTTCGTTAAGCTCGCGGATCAACCGCACGATCACTCCCATCGAAATCGGATCGAGGCCCACAAAGGGTTCGTCGTAGATCAGCAGTTCCGGGTCCATGACGATGGCTCGGGCGAGCGCCACTCGACGCGCCATGCCTCCCGACAATTGCGCTGGCATCAGCTCTGCCGCACCCCGCAGACCCACAGCGTGTAATTTGCTTAACACCAAACGTCGCAACACGCTCTCGGGAAGACGCGCATGCGCGCGCACGGGGAAGGCGACATTTTCAAAGACGCTGAGATCGGTAAGCAAAGCGCCATTTTGGAATAGCATGCCGGTACGCCGGCGCAACGCGTAGAGCTCGGGCTTGCGGACCGCGCCGATGTCCTGGCCGAACAGCTGGACGGCGCCCCGATCGGCGCTGATCTGCCCCGTGATGAGCCTGAGCAGGGTCGTTTTACCGGTGCCACTCGGACCCATGATGGCCGTGATCTCGCCGCGGGAAACGGTGAGGTCCAAACCGGCGAAGATCGGGCGAGAACCCACCGCGTAATGCAGTTCGCTGATTTTTACGACCGGATCTGTCATTTCGATGTCACACCCCGGGACCAAACGGGCCGCGATATTACCAAAGCCGACAACTGGCGCCGGTCCTAGCTTGGAGGAAAGCAAAAATCGGACTAAAATGGTGCTGTTTATGATCCGCATCAGCAAAATGACCGATTACGCGACGGTGATCCTTGCCGAGCTCGCGCGCAGCCCCGGCGTGCAGCAGAGCGCAGCGAGCCTTGCCGAGCGCACGCAAATCGCAGCACCGACGGTCAGCAAGGCTCTGAAGGCTTTGCACCGCGCCGGGCTGTTGCGCTCGACCCGCGGGTTGCACGGCGGCTACAGCCTTGCCCGCCCCGCAAAGGAGATATCGGCGGCCGCCATTCTCGATGCGCTCGAGGGCCCCGTCGCCGTCACCGACTGCGCGGCCGGTGCCGGTCAGTGCGAGATCGAACGGACCTGCGGCGTGGGGCGCGCTTGGCAACGCGTGAACCTCGCGCTACGGCGCTCGCTCTACGACGTCACGCTCGCACAACTCGCGGGGATCGACGCCGCCGAAGTGCGCGTCTCGCCGCTTGAGCATGAGATCAAACCTGCGGCCGGCGGACGCGCTGCGGCGGCCCTAAATCGTTAACTTGAATGCTAATGGACCGTGCAAAGAGGACTGAGCGCGCATGAGTGAAAACGCCCAACTTCAGGAGCTCGTAGGTCGCGGCTATCAGCATGGCTTCGTCACCGATATCGAGTCGGAGAGCCTGCCACCCGGGCTCGATGAAGACACAGTGCGCAAGATCTCCGCGATCAAGCGCGAGCCGCAATTTTTGACCGAATGGCGCCTGAAGGCCTTTCGGCATTGGCTCACCATGAGCGAGCCCCACTGGGCGCAAGTCAAGGTGCAGCCTATCGACTATCAGGCGCTGTCGTACTACTCAGCACCCAAAGCCAAGACGGACGGACCCAAGAGTCTCGACGAAGTCGACCCGAAGCTGCTCGCCACCTATGAAAAGCTTGGAGTACCCCTGCACGAGCGGGCCCGACTCGCGGGAGTCGCTGTCGATGCGGTGTTCGATAGCGTCTCGGTTGCCACCACCTTCAAAGATCGTCTCGAAAAGGCCGGGGTAATCTTCTGTTCTTTCTCCGAAGCTACACAGAAGCACCCGGCACTGATCGAACAGTATTTAGGCAGTGTCGTACCGCACACCGATAACTATTACGCTTGCCTCAACTCGGCCGTGTTTTCTGACGGCTCGTTTGTTTATATCCCAAAGGGCGTACGTTGCCCGATGGAGCTCTCGACGTACTTCCGCATCAATGCCGCAAAGACCGGGCAATTCGAGCGCACTCTCATCATTGCTGACGAAGGCAGTCACGTGAGCTACCTTGAAGGCTGTACAGCGCCGATGCGCGATGAGAACCAACTGCACGCCGCCGTCGTCGAGCTCATCGCTCTTGATCACGCAGAGATCAAATATTCCACGGTGCAAAACTGGTACCCCGGCGACGAGAATGGCGTCGGCGGTATCTATAATTTCGTAACCAAGCGTGGCGAATGTCGCGGCCGCCACTCCAAAATTTCCTGGACGCAAGTTGAAACGGGCTCGGCGATCACTTGGAAGTACCCAAGCTGCGTACTGCGCGGCGACAACTCGGTCGGTGAGTTTTACTCGGTAGCGCTCGCCAATCATCGTCAGCAGGCCGACACCGGCACCAAGATGATTCACATCGGCGCCAACACCCGCAGCACCATCGTCTCAAAGGGCATCTCAGCGGGTCGCGGTCAGAACGCCTATCGAGGTCTTGTCAAAGTTTTGCCGAGTGCACACGGCGCGCGCAACTTTACCCAGTGCGATTCGCTGCTGATGGGCGGTGAATGCGGCGCACACACCTTTCCCTATGTCGAGGTGAAAAACCCGACTGCGACGATCGAGCACGAAGCCTCGACTTCGCGCATCAGTGAAGACCAACTTTTTTATTGTCTGCAGCGCGGCATCGCCGAGGAAGATGCGGTCAACATGATCGTCAATGGCTTTTGTAAAAGCGTCTTCAAGGAACTGCCGATGGAATTTGCAGTAGAAGCACAAAACCTGCTCGCCGTCAGTCTCGAAGGCGCAGTCGGATGACGGAGAACCCCATGCTCGAAATCAAAGATTTACGCACCAAAGTTGGTGACCGGGAAGTGCTGCGTGGTCTGAACCTCGCGGTTCGGCCGGGTGAAGTGCACGCCATCATGGGCCCAAACGGCTCTGGAAAATCCACCCTCGCCTACACCTTGGCGGGTCGGCCGGGCTACGAGGTGAGTGGGGGCAGCGTTGCTTACCGTGGCAAAGACCTGCTCGGCCTCGCGCCCGAAGAGCGTGCACAAGCCGGCGTTTTCTTGGGTTTTCAATATCCGGTGGAGATTCCCGGCGTCAATAACGTCTACCTCTTGAAGGCAGCGCTCAACGCTGCACGCAAGCATCGCGGCTTGCCCGAAGTCGACGCCTTCGAGTTTTTGACGCTGGTGCGCGACAAGATGAAGCTCATGCAGATGGACGAATCGTTCCTCTCGCGTGGCGTTAACGAAGGCTTCTCCGGTGGCGAAAAAAAGCGCAACGAGATCTTGCAGATGTTGGTACTCGAGCCCACCCTGGCGCTGCTCGACGAAACCGACTCGGGCCTCGACATTGACGCTTTGAAAATCGTGGCGCATGGCGTCAACACGCTGCGCTCGGCCGAACGCGCCATCGTGCTCGTCACGCACTACCAGCGGTTGCTTGACTACATCAAGCCCGATCACGTTCACGTGTTGGCGCGTGGGCAGATCATCAAGAGCGGCGCTCCTGAGCTTGCGCTAGAGCTTGAAGAGCGAGGCTACGACTGGCTGCTCGGCGAGGCGGCTTGAACCCATGTCAAATACGATGACGTCGGCATCGCGACGCCCAACGGCGCGTGATGAAAATTGGAAGTACGCGAATCTGCGCGCCCTAGAACGGGTTCCGTTCGAGGACCCAACCACGGCCGCTGTGGTTCTCGCTGAGCCCACCTCGGCGCAAACCACGCTGGACGACATCGCCCTGCCAGCACGCCAGGCTAAGCTGCGAGTAGTTTTAGTCGACGGCGTTTTGAACCTAGCGCTTTCCGACCCGCTTCCCGATACCGTGCAGATCAAGCCCGCTCGGCAGCAGACACTCGAAACTGCGGGCATCAGCAGTATCGATCGCTACTTTTTTGCCCTCAATCAACGTCGGCGTCAGCAAACTCTCGAGCTGCGGGTCGCCGCCGCGACTCAGCTCGAACTTGAGATCCTCTGCATAGCTCGAAGCGTAGCCCAGCCTGCCCTAGAGCTTCATCTCGCAGCTGATTCCAGGCTGCGCCTGATCGAGCGCCATCTCAGCGCCGAGACGTCAACCGGCACGGCAGATAGCGCCACCAATCTCGCCATCGAGATAAAACTCGCCAAACGGGCACGTCTCGATTGGTTGCGTTGGCATCGCTTGGCGGGCAAGGCCAGGCACATCGAGACACTCGATCTCGAGCTTTCCGAGGCCGCCGATTGCGAACTCGTGCAGCTGACTACAGGCCAGAGCACAACCGATACCGTTTCGAGCCGTAGTACAGCCTTCGTGCGGCACAACGGAGCGGCTCACCTACGCTGGAACGTCGCTGCGCTCGCTGACGGCTCGCAAAGCCACGACGCCTACGTGCACATTGAACACGCCGCACCGGGTGCGCATACCGAGCAAGTCTTTCGTGGCATCGCCTCAGGCCGCGGTCGCTTGGGTTTCAATGGGCACATGCGGGTTAATGCCGACGCCATTGGGACGCGCTCCGAGCAGTCACTCAAAAGCCTTTTGGCCGGTGGCGAAGCCGAAGCCAATGTCAGACCGCAGCTTGAGATCTACACGGATGCGGTCAGCGCAAGCCATGGAGCAACCGTCGGTAAGCTCGATACCGACATGCTGTTTTATTTGCTGTCCCGCGGAATCGAACCTGCGACGGCAGAATCCTTGCTTAAATGGGCCTTCATCAGCGATGTGTTGGCGCGGCTAAGCGACAGCGACTTACGCCATGAAATCGAAGCGTCGCTGGTCTCCCAATTACCCGGCGCCATTGCCGCGAGAGGCCAGTCATGAACGGCACGACGTATGACGTCGAACGAGTGCGTGCCGACTTTCCGATCTTGTCGACCCAAGTACGCGGCAAACGGCTCGCCTTTCTCGATACGGCAGCATCGGCGCAGCGTCCCAACGCTGTCATCGAAGCGGTGGCGCACTACGAGCGCACTCAACATGCCAACGTGCACCGTGGGGTCTATCTGCTCAGCCAACAGGCGACCGACGCCTTCGAGGGCGCCCGTCGTCGTGTACAGCGATTTCTCAACGCAGCGAGCGAACGCGAAATCATTTTTACTCGCGGCACCACCGAATCGATCAATCTCGTGGCGCAGTCTTGGGGTCGTTCACTCGCAGCGGGCGACGAGATCCTGATCAGCTGGATGGAGCACCACGCCAACATCGTGCCGTGGCAAATGCTCTGCGAGCGCAGCGGCGCCGTACTTAAGGTCATTCCGATCGACCGGCGCGGCGAGCTCGACATGCAGGCTTTTGAGCGCTTGCTTTCACCGCGCACGCGGTTGGTCGCGATGACCCAGGTATCGAACTCGCTCGGGACGATCACGCCGCTCGCTGCCATCATCGCAGCGGCCAAGGCCAACGGCAGTTTGGTACTGGTCGATGGCGCTCAAGCCGTCGCTCATCAACGCATAGACCTGCAAGCACTGGGTTGCGACTTCTACGCGTTCTCGAGTCACAAGCTCTATGGCCCGACGGGCATCGGCGTACTGTGGGCCCGCGAAGCGGTGCTCGAACAAATGCCGCCGTGGCAAGGCGGCGGCGATATGATCCGCACCGTGTCGTTCAGCAAGACGACCTACAATGATCTGCCCTACCGTTTCGAGGCCGGCACACCGAACATTTCCGGTGCCATCGGTCTTGCTGCAGCCATCGACTATCTCGATTCACTCGGCCTAGAAGCAGTCGCGGCACACGAGCACGGCTTGTTGCAAAGAGCGACCTCTGCCCTACTCGATATCCCCGGGCTGCAAATCATCGGTGAGGCCGAACACAAGACGGGAGTGATTTCTTTCACGCTCGAGGGGGTACACCCGCACGATCTCGGCACCATCCTCGACACCCTTGGGGTCGCAGTGCGTGCCGGTCACCACTGCGCCATGCCCGTAATGGATTTTTTCGATGTGCCAGCCACCGCTCGCGCATCTTTTGGTTGTTACACCAACGACGCCGATATCGAGCAGCTGCTCGATGCTCTGCATCGTGCTCGAGAGGTATTTGGTTGATGGATCTCAAAGATCTTTATCGCGACGTCATCCTGGATCACAACAAGAATCCACGTAACTTCGGCAAGCTTGACCCCTGCGACACCTCAGCCGACGGCCATAATCCGCTGTGTGGAGACCGCTTGACCCTGACGCTACGTCTGGAAGGCGATCGAGTCAGCGACATTCGCTTTGATGGCAAAGGCTGCGCCATCTCCACGGCGTCGGCCTCACTCATGACCGAAGCCGTCAAAGGGCTCGATGCACGCGCCATTGCGGCGTTGCGCGGTCTGGTACACGACACTTTGACTGCCAGCGGCGATTCCGCCGTGCCGCACGGCCTCGGCAAACTCGCAGCTCTAGCCGGTGTGCGCGAATACCCCGCTCGGGTCAAATGCGCGAGCTTGTGCTGGCATACCCTGAACGCTGCCCTTGCCCATCGCGACGGCACGGCCGCAGTTTCGACGGAGTGACTCATGCGTAGCCACGAAAATGAAGCCTTCCTGTTGCACCGCAACACCAAAGCCGTGATGGTGCCATCGGGCGACGAAATCGAATTGCAAGCCGGCCTCTCGGGCTTCATCACTCAGGCCTTGGGCGGCAGTTTCACGCTCTACATCGAGGGCAATCTCTATCGTCTATCGGGCGAGAACGCCGACGCCATCGGCAAGCAAGTTTTGCAGGCTCCGGAACTACCGCCCGGCGCCACGACTGAAGATGTACGCGAGCTTGCTTGGCAGCAGATGCGCAGCTGCTACGACCCGGAGATTCCGATCAATATCGTCGAGCTCGGGCTGGTCTACGAATGCGAGGTGCAATCGATCGATGACGGCAGTCGTGAGATTGCCGTAAAGATGACCTTGACGGCGCCCGGCTGCGGCATGGGTGACGTACTCGTACAAGATGTCAAAGAAAAGATCGAGCTCATTCCCACGGTGCGCGAAGCCAAAGTCGAGTTGGTGTTCGACCCACCATGGAATCAATCGATGATGTCCGAGGCAGCCCGACTACAGACGGGGATGATGTGAGCGAGTGGCTGACTGTAGGTCCGAGTAGCGCGCTCACCGAGGGTGAGCGACTCGAACTTGAAATCGATGGCCTATGGATTGCGATTCTGCGCTCGAACACCACACTGCATGCCTTCGAAGATCGCTGCACGCACGATGGCGAATCATTGTCCGGCGCCGAAGTTGAAGCAGAGGCCGGGACGCCCTGCGGTGTGGTGATTTGCCCGCGACATGGCGCGCGCTTTTGCTTGGCGACGGGCGCAGCACTGACACCACCTGCTTACGAAGCGCTGCGACTATTCGCAGTACGTGAGCGCGATGGTGTAATTGAAGTCAGGGCGCCCTCGTGAGCCAACGTCGTGTCAGTTTACTGCGCCACGGCCACGCTCTGGCGTTCGCCGAGGCGGGCGACTTTGATCGAGCACTCGATGCGCGCGGCCAACGAGAAGCCATTGACGCTGCGCACCGCCTTGCCACGCTCGATGAGCCGGACGTCATCCTCGTCAGCAGTGCGCGGCGGACACGCGAAACCGCAGCCACGGTACTGGCAGAGCTCGCCCGACCACTCGGCGATATGCGTCTTGAACCTGCGCTCTATCTCGCCGACTTGGCAACGCTGCAGAGCACTATCGCAAAGCTTGCAGATACGCAGAGGCACGCGCTACTGATCGGTCACAATCCCGGACTCTCGGATCTGGCCTTCGAGTGGCTGACAGGCGAAATCGGTGCGCCGCCATTCAATGGACTTGCGACCGGCGGTCTCTGCAGTGTGCTTTTCGAGGCTGACCGTTGGCGAGATGTCGGCGCAGAGAACATCGTCGCTAGCAGCTACCACTCGCTCTAGGACTGCGTCGCCGCGAGAGCTCGCTCGATATAATCTGACGACACCGTAGTCTTGGGCACCCGCTGCCGAGGCAACACGTCGCTGAACCAATCGCGCACCGGACGATCGAGCGCGACGCCGTGCATGTAATTGTAGAGCGCTGTGCTCAGGGCTTGGCCGAGCACCTCGTGATCAACACCACTCGGATCGATGAAGCCTATGTCGTTTTTGGCAAAGCGACCCTCAGGCAGCGGTAGCAACGACACGCCGTACGCCTCGGGGGCGAGGCCAACCGGCGAATGCACCGTGCAGGTGAAGCGATGGAAAAACCCTGACTGCAGGCAGCCTTGCTCGAATAGCTGACGAACATATTCCAACGAATCGACGGTTTCCTGCAGCGTCTGTGTCGGGAAGCCGTACATCAAGTAAGCGTGCACGAGAATGCCGGCATCACTGAACGCTCGGGTGACTCTGGCAACCTGCGCGACCGAGACCCCTTTTTTCATTAAGGCCAACAAGCGATCAGAGGCCACCTCGAGCCCGCCTGACACGGCAATACAACCACTGTCAGCGAGCAAGCGACAGACCTGTGGCGTGAACGATTTCTCGAAACGAATATTCCCCCACCACGATATCGCCATGTCACGACGCAGCAACTCGTCGGCCAGCGCTTTCAAAGCCTTGGGAGGCGCAGCCTCGTCGACGAAATGAAAACCTCTCTGCTTCGTTTCGGCAACGATCGCTTCGATGCGATCGACCAACACCGTCGCCGAGGCGGTTTCATAGCGAGAGATGTAATCGAGGCTGACATCACAAAAGCTGCACTTCTTCCAATAGCAACCGTGTGCCACGGTCAACTTGTTCCAGCGCCCGTCCGACCACAGACGATGCATCGGATTGAGCATATCGAGCAGCGAGAGATAGCGATCAAGCGGCAAACCATCCCAAGTCGGTGTGCCAACATCGGCAAACGCAACGTTGAGATCGCCTTGGTCACAGTAGCGAACCGTAGTGCCATCGCGCAGGAAGCAGCGTACGAGCTGTGACGACTCGCGCTTGCCTTGCCAGTGTTCGATGAGCGCAAGCAGCGGTGCCTCGCCGCCATCGAGCGTGACATAGTCGACGTAATCGAAGAGCAGCGGCTCGGCGAGCTCGCGCAACTCGGTGTTGACGTAGCCACCGCCGAGCACGATGCGTGTCTTTGGACTCAACTCGCGCACCGTCGCGGCGATCTGCAACGCTCCGTACACCGCACCCGGAAACGGAACCGATAACAACACGAGATCGGGCTGATGCAATTCGAGCTGCGCACGCGTCAAGCGTTGCAGAATCTGATCCAGCAAATGAGCCGGTCGCTGCAACGCCGTCTGCAACGGTTGAAAGCTTGCCTGACTCGCGGCTAACCGCTCACCGTATCTTACGAATTCGAAACCCGGATCAACCGCCGCTTTGACGACATCGGCAATATCGTTGAGATAAAGCGTTGCAAGATGCCGCGCGCGATCCTGCAAGCCCAGCGCACCGAAAGCCCAGCCGAGCGGGTCCTGGTCGCCAGCATACGCAGCCAGACTTTCGAAGCGGCCAGCCTCGGGCAGAAACTCGCGACCGACAATGCGGTACGCCAGCGTCGAGTCTCGTCCCTGCAGAAACGCGATCACCGGGTCGATGGTGCGACGGTACCGATCGATTCGGGCCAGAAAGGCCTTTTCGAGAGCACTACGGTCACGGGCTTTGCGCGCGCGAATGACCGCCGCGAGCGCTTCGAGACCGTCCGCCGTCAGCAACTCGAGCACGAGCCCTAGCGCGAGATCGGCCTGTGCGGCGCAATAGCCTCGCCCACGCAAAAACCCCGTGAGATACGCCGTGGACGGATACGGCGTATTGAGCTGGGTCATCGGCGGTATGAGCGACAATATGCGGGGTCGCGATTCAGTCATCGGCGCATTATGCGAGCTCGAGCTTGAAAAGCCACTGACCGACCCCCAATGATGTATCTATGAGCCACATTACCGCCGTCACCAGCGCAAGCTTTCACGCTGAGGTCATCGCAGCCTCTAACACCACTCCGGTTCTCGTCGACTTTTGGGCACCTTGGTGCGGCCCCTGTCGCGCACTGGCTCCCGTGCTTGAACAACTGGCGCGCGAGCTCGCGGTCATCAAGATCGTCAAACTCAACACCGACGAAGAAAGTGAGATTGCTGGGCGTTATGCGATCCGCAGCATCCCCGCCGTCAAGCTTTTCAAGAACGGCGTGGTAGTCGATGAGTTCGTCGGTGCGCAACCCCTGGGTGCGATCAAGACCTTTCTGCAAAAGCACTTGCCGCAGCAACTTGACCCGCGCGTGCAGCAGGCAGAGGATCTCGTCATGCAGGGTGAGCCCAAGGCAGCCGTCGCGCAGCTCGATGCACTACCACCTGCGATGCAAAGCGAGCCCGAGGTCAAACGGGTTCGTGCCCTCGCCCATTTCGCCAGCATCGCACTGTCACCCGACGAAACGGATACGATTCAAAGCGCACGCGTGGCGGCAGCTCGGCATCTGCTCAAGAACGATTGGTCCACCGGGGTCGAAATGCTATTCGGTGCCGCCGAGCGTAACCGTCGCTACGCACGCGACACCGGCAAAGATGATTTGCTACGCGCCTTCGAACTCGCCAGCAATCAGGAATCGGCGCTCACCGCAGCACGGCGTCGACTCGCAAGCTTGCTCAACTAATCAGCCGGCTGCTTCAGCCCGCAAACGCTCTGCCTCAGCATCACCGAGGTAGCGCTTGATGAGATATCGCGCGACATAAAGCAGCGGTATCAAGGCGATTGCTGCCGAGAGCTTGTAGAGATAGTTGACAGTGCCCACCGCGAGGAACTGCGGGATCGGCCACTGCTGCGGGCCGAGCACAAAAGCGATGTAAAGCACCACGAAGCTGTCGATGAACTGCGACACAGCCGTCGATCCGGTGGCCCGCAACCAAACCCAACGTTCACCCGTCGCGCGGCGAATTCGATGAAACACTGCAACGTCGACCAACTGACCAATCAAAAAGGCGATCACCGAACCAACAATCGTCCAGAGGCCTTGACCGTAGATCTGCGCATAGGCGTGCTGAATGTCGGGCACACCCAGCTCGCGATTGGCGTCCATCCAGAAGCCAGCCGGTGCCAGTGCAATAGAAGCATAGGCTGCGAAGAAGGCATAGATGATGAACGCCACGGCGATCCACGAAATCAGCCGCACCCCTTTGGGCCCGTAGTACTCATTGATGATGTCGGTCATCACGAACACGAACGGCCACAACAACACACCCGCCGTGAAATTCAGGTTGCCGGAAATGCCGAGCAACGACCACTCGACAGGGGCTATACCCAAGGTGTCTTCAAGCGAGAAGATCTTGACGCCGACGAACTCCGCCAACAGCGCATTGGTGAGGAAGAACCCCGCCAATATGATGAAGAGCCGAGTCGCTTTGCTGCCGGTCGTCGACATGCAATTCGATCAGTAAGGCGTGCAGAAACAGTGCGCGTAGAGTCGATCGGCAAGCGCATGTTGATTGAACCGCATCACCTCACGCTCGATCGGCCCCAAATCGCGACGCGCGACTTCGAGCAACGCGAGCGCACTCGGATCGCTGGGTCCGAACGCGCGGAACACCGCATCGGCAACCGATACTTTGACCTGTGAAACCAGCTGCTGCGCCCAACTCTTCTCGGGCTCGAGGTAGTCACGCTCGTACTGACCCTCTTGCAAGCCGGCTCGTCGCGCCGCCGACTCGATCGCCTGATCAAGAGAACCGAGCTCATCGACGAGACCCAAGCGCTTGGCATCACGTCCTGACCATACTCGGCCCTGTGCAATGGCATCGACCTCGTCGCGACTCATGCTGCGCCCGCTCGATACGCGCGTAAGGAAGTCTTCGTAGCCACGCTCGATGGTCGCTTGCAGCAACATGGCAGCCGCCGGACCAACGGACCGGTCGAGCCGCAGCTCGCCGGAGAGCGGCGTAGTACCGACACCGTCGGTGCTGACACCAATCTTGGCAAGGGCGCGCGGCGCCGTCGGAAAGAGGCCGAAGATACCGATCGAACCCGTGATCGTGGCTGGACTTGCCCAGATCTCATCGGCCGGTGCCGCGATGTAATAGCCACCGGAAGCCGCCAGATCACCCATCGAAACGACGATGGGTCGCTCGGTTTCCTTGAAGGCCAACAACTCACGGTAGATGGTCTCCGACGCGAGCACACTGCCGCCGGGGCTATCGATGCGCAACACCAGCGCCTTGATGTCGTCGTCGAGACGCGCCTCGCGGATGAGACCCGCCATGGCATCGCCGACGATCACACCACCGCCACCGCCACTGTCGACGATTTCTCCCGAGCCAATCAGCACCGCGACCCGTGCGTCGGCGTGAGAGGAGATCTTGTCCTCAGCGCGCACAATACTCAGGTAATCACTGAGCGAAACACTTTGGTAGCTCTGACTTTTCTTATCGAGCGAAGCAAGCTCGATGATGCGCTGCTCGAGTTCGAGCGGTGTCTTCAGCCCCGTAACGAGCGCAGCATCCAGGGCAACCTTAGCCGTGTCGCCTTTGGCAGCCTTGACTGTCGGCGACAAATTCGCAACGTAGTCGCGCAGCGTTTGCACCTCGAGATTGCGCGCCTTCGCTACCGCCGCAAGATAGGTATCCCACAAAGAATCGACGAACGCCTGGCTTGCCTCGCGATCTTCGCGCGACATGTCGTCGCGAATCCATGGCTCGATGGCACTCTTGTAGGTGCCGACACGAAAGACGTTGACGTCGATCCCGAGCTTGTCGAGCGCGCTCTTGTAGTAATTGCGATAGCGCTCGTAACCCTCGAGCACCACAAGACCCATCGGATCGAGGTAGATTTCGTCAGCATGCGAGGCCACGTAGTAGGAATCGCGGCCGTAACCCGTGGCAAAGGCAACGACCTTTTTACCCGACTCGCGAAACTGGGTGACGGCACGCGCGAACTCATCGAGAGTTGGCTGGCCAGCGCCGCTCATGGAATCGAAGTCGAGCACCAGTGTCTTGATGCGCTTGTCTGCCGCTGCCGCCGCGATGGCCTCAGTGATATCACGCAGGGTGGTTTCTTTGCGACCGAGTCCGCGCGCTTCTGCGAGCGCAAGCTCGAGCGGGTCGCCGCTGCGCTGCTCGACGATCTCGCCTTCAGGACTGATCACAAGTGCCGCATCATTCGGCATCTTGGGAATGGAGCCGCGCAGGGCACCGACCACAAATCCGAAAATCACGAGTAGCAGCAGCAAGTGCAGAAACTTGCGTAGACCCTCGAACGACATGACCACGAAGCGAAAAAACTTACGCATGACCAGAGACCTCGATCAGTCTTTGCGGATACAACTCGCCCCAAATGGAAACGCCACCCCTAAAGAGTGGCGCAACCACATATCAAACCTACGTATGGCCGTGCCGCCACACGCGCGCCGCCCACACCACCCGCGGAGGCGATGTGACAGCGTACCAATCAGACCTTTTCTTCGATGCGAGCAGCCTTGCCCGACAGCCCACGAAGGTAATAGAGCTTGGCACGGCGCACGCTGCCGCGACGCTTGATGTTGACATCGGCGATGCTCGGGCTGTGCGACTGAAAGGTGCGCTCGACACCTTCGCCGTGCGAAATCTTGCGTACCGTGAACGAGGAGTTGAAGCCGCGATTGCTCTTGGCAATCACCACGCCCTCGTAAGCCTGCAGACGCTCGCGGTCACCTTCGACCACCTTGACGTTGACGACCACCGTGTCACCCGACTTGAAGTCCGGCAACTGACGGGTGATACGACGCTGTTCCATTTCGGCGATAACGTTAGCCATTTTCATCCACCTCTCGCTCAGCGAGATACTCTTTCAAAAGCGCACTTTCCTCGGCGGAAAGTACGCGACCCGATTTTTCGTCGTCGTGAAACAGATCGGGCCGCCGCAACCAGGTGCGCCCAACCGACTGTTTCACGCGCCAGCGCCGAATCGCTGCATGGTTTCCACTCTGCAACACCTCCGGCACCTTCCGCCCCTCCCACTCTACCGGTCGCGTGTAATGCGGCCAATCGAGTCGAGCTGCGGCATGCGACTCTTCCTGACTGGAACGTTCGTCACCAAGCGCACCCGGCAACAAACGAACCACGGCATCGATGATCGCCAACGTCGCGAATTCGCCCCCCGAGAGCACGTAGTCCCCGAGAGACACCTCGCGATCGATGCGCGCATCGATCACCCGCTGATCCAAGCCCTCGTAGCGGCTTGCCACCAGCACCAAACCCGGCAAGGCTGCAAACTGCTGCGCCAAGCCCTGTTCGAAACGCTCGCCCTGAGCCGACATGTGCACCCGGGGCGCCGCTGGCACGAGGCCGCTCGCTCGGTCGATAGCGCAAGCCCATGGCTCAGGCGTACCGACCATCCCGGGACCACCGCCGTAAGGGCGATCATCCACCGTCTTGTGCGGATCCGTCGCAAAATCACGCGGGTCTACGCACTCGACTTCAACCAGCCCGCGCGCCATCGCACGACCGAGCACCCCGTGTTGCAACGCTTGGCGGATTAAATCCGCGAACAGCGTCACGACCACAATCTTCACAAGTCTTCCGGCCAGTCGACCACGATACGCCGGGCGCTCGAGTCGACTTGCAAGCGATGTTGCCGACTCACCGGCACCCATCGTTCTCGTTCACCGCGGACGATCATGACGGCATTGGCCGGCAAGTCGTCGAACCTCTCGAGGACGCCGAAATCGACACCCTCAACATTGCACACCCGATAGCCGATCAAATCGTGCCGGTAGTGCTCCCCGGGTTCTAGCGGGGGTAAGTCAGCGCGCGGTACGTCGATGTGCAGACCCACCTTAGTGTCAGCCTGCTCACGACTTCCGAGCCCTTCGAGACGCACCACGAATCCCTTCGAAGTGGCCTCTGCCTCTGCCACCTCGACCGGCATACGATGACCCAGTGCATCGCGCAGGTACCAAGTGGGGTAATCCAACAACGCTTCGGGCGGGTCACTCCAAGAGTGAACGTGCAACCAGCCTTTTAGCCCTTTTGGGCGTCCCAATCGCCCCATCTCGACCCAGTCCGCCTCAAGGGCGGTATCCTGCGGGCGCTCTTCGAGCATCCCGTTAGCCCGGGGTCAAGGCAGTCTCAGGCCGCAGCCTGAGCGATCTTGCGATAGTCGCTGACCAGCGATTTCACGCGGTCGGACTGCTTGGCACCCTTGCCCACCCAGTACTCGATACGCGCGAGGTCAAGCTTGAGCTTCGGCTCACTCTTGCGCGCGATAGGGTTAAAAAACCCCACGTTTTCCAGGCTGGCACCGCCCTGCCGCTTGCGGCTGTCGGTCACGACAACGTGATAAAAAGGCGAATTCTTCGCACCACGCCGCGTCAGACGAATCGTCACCATAATTCAGTACGCTCTCGGTCTAATGACAAGTCACCCCCACCAATGGGCTCGGGGGCCGAAAAAGAGCGCGGAGTCTACAGAAATCAGTGACTTGATGGAAGCGGTCAGGGGCGTGGGAAACCAGGGGGCATCCCGCCGCCCTTCAGTGCACCGAGCATGCGCCGGAACTTACCGCCCTTCATGCTCTTCATCATGCGCTGCATCTCGAGGAACTGTTTAAGCAGCCGATTGACGTCCTGCACGGCGGTGCCTGAACCTGAAGCGATGCGGCGCCGACGCGAGCCGTCGATGATTTCCGGGCGGCGGCGCTCCCGATGGGTCATTGAATTGATGATGGCCAATTGCTGACGGATCTGGGCGTCGCCCTGGCCGGCCGGCAACCCACCCTTGGCGAGTTGCCCAGGAAGCTTGTCCATCAGCGACTCCAGGCCGCCCATGCTTTGGACCTGCTCGAGCTGGCCCTTGAGGTCATAGAGGTCAAAACGACCACCCGAGACCACTTTCTTGGCGAGTCGCTCGGCCTCAGCGGCATCGACCTTGCCCTGCACCTGCTCGACGAGCGCAACCACGTCTCCCATGCCGAGGATGCGCCCGGCCATGCGTTCGGGGTCGAACGGCTGCAGCGCCTCGGTCTTCTCGCCAACACCGAGAAAAACGATGGGCTTGCCCGTGACTTGACGCACCGACAGCGCCGCGCCGCCGCGTGCATCACCGTCGACCTTGGTGAGAATGACACCCGTCAGATCGAGCGCAGCACCAAAAGCCTTAGCTGAATTAAGCGCATCTTGGCCCGCCATCGCATCGACGACGAACAGGCGTTCATGAGCCGCCACGGCCGTATCAATGGCGCGCGCTTCGTCCATGAGCTCTGCATCAACGTGCAACCGGCCAGCCGTGTCGACCAACAACACGTCGTAGACCCCTTGCCGCGCAGCCTCGAGCGCCGCCTTGGCGATCGCAACCGGGTCATCGCCGGAATCGGCCGGGTGGAAACCCGCGCCGACCTGCTCGGCAAGGCGCTGCAACTGCAGGATGGCGGCAGGCCGCCGCACATCGGTGCTAACGAGCAATACCCGTTTCTTGCGCGACTCGATCAACCAACGAGCGAGCTTGGCCGCCGTCGTGGTCTTGCCGGCACCTTGCAGACCGGCAAGCAGCACCACATAGGGGGGCTGGGCGCGCAGCTCGAAACCCGCCTGCGCGCCACCCATGAGCTCGATGAGCTCGCGGTGGATGATGGAAACGAACACCTGCCCCGGGGTGAGACTGGTGGCAACTTCTGCCCCTTGTGCTTTCTGTTTGACGGCTTCGAGGAAAGTCTTGATGACCGGCAGAGCCACATCGGCCTCGAGCAACGCGAGTCGAACCTCGCGCAGCGTTTCGCTGATGTTCTCTTCGCTGATGCGCCCCTTGCCGCGAAGGTTCTGCACCGTTTTGGCGAACTTTTGACTCAAGGTTTCGAACATCGGATGATTATAGCCGTGAGTGACCCGGCCCTCCCCGTTTTGATCGGTCTCCTAGTGCTCTGCCTTGCCCTATCAGCGTTCTTTTCGGGCACGGAGACGGCACTGATGAGCATCAACCGCTATCAGCTGCGAACCCTCGCAAATCAAGGACACCGGGGCGCTATCCTTGCCGAGCGCTTGCTGCAACGTCCCGATCGCTTGATCGGTTTGATCCTGCTCGGCAACAACCTCGTCAACAATCTGGCGGCCACCCTGGTCGCGATCATCGTGCTGCGCAGTTACGGTGACGAGTGGGTGGCGGTCGGCGCGGGCGTCCTGACACTGGTGATGCTGATCTTCTGCGAAGTGGGCCCCAAGACCTATGCCGCATTGCATCCACGTCGCTTAGCGACGGCATCATCCTATATCTACATCGTGCTGCAATGGTTGCTGCACCCTGCCGTCTGGGCGGTCAACAGAGTCACCAATGGCGCACTGCGTCTCGTCGGCCTCAACGTCGATCGACAAACCCAACAAACGACTTTGTCGCGCGAGGAATTGCGCACCGTGGTTGCTGAGGCCGGTGTGATGATTCCGCGAGCGCACCAGCAGATGCTCATGGGCATACTGGATCTTGAGCGCATCACGGTTAACGACATCATGATTCCGCGTCAGGAGATCGCGGGTATCGATCTCGAAGACGACTGGGAACGCATACTCGATCAACTGCGCCAAACGCCGCACACTCGACTGCCGGTCTATCGCGAAGACATGAACAACATGGTCGGGTTGCTGCACATGAAACGTGTCGCACAGGAACTCGCGCGTGGCTCACTCGATCGCGCGCGCCTCGGTGAGATTGCCACACAGCGGGAACCTTATTACGTGCCCGAGGGCACACCGCTCACCACGCAGCTACAAAATTTCCAGCGTGACCGTCGACGCCTGGGTTTCGTGGTCGATGAATATGGCGAAGTGCTAGGCTTGGTGACCCTCGAGGACATCCTCGAGGAAATTGTCGGCGAGTTCACCACTAACACAGCCACTGTTTCGCACAAGGACATCCATCGCGAGAACTCTGGCGCCTTCATCATCAACGGCGGCGCGCCGATACGCAGCCTCAATCGACGCCTCGGCTGGAAGCTGCCGACCGACGGCCCAAAGACACTCAACGGACTTTTGATCGAACGCCTCGAGACCATTCCGACCACCGGCACATCGCTGCGAATCGACCGACTCGAAATGGAAGTGCTGCAGGTGGCTGACAACACCGTTCGTACCGTTCGAGTGCGCGCGTTGCCAGAGAGCTCCGAGGCGATCAGCCGCTGAAAGCACGCTCGAGCGCAGCGGCCAGCCGCGACACCCCGATCACCTGCAGCCCATCAATGGATTTTCGGGGCGCGTTGTCGCTCGGCACGATAGCCAAAGAAAACCCCTGCTTGGCCGCCTCGCGCAAACGCTCTTCGCCGTAAGCCACTGGCCTCACCTCGCCGGTCAGGCCCACTTCACCAAAAGCGATGAGGTGCGCAGGCACAGGCTTGTTGCGCAGGCTCGATGCCAAAGCCAGCAACACAGGTAGATCGCTCGCAGTCTCATGCAGCGACAATCCGCCCACGACGTTGGCGAACACGTCGTGGTCCTGCAGGGACAAATCAGCATGCCGATTGAGCACGGCCAGCAACATGGCAAGGCGCGTGCTGTCGAGGCCCTGGGCAACGCGTCGTGGATTGCCGAAGCGCATCGGATCGACGAGCCCTTGAATCTCGACCAGTAGCGGCCGACCCCCCTCGCGCGCCACCGTGACCAGACTACCGGGCGCGATCTCTGCCGGGCGCGCCAAAAAAATAGCCGACGGATTCGCCACCTCGCGCAGACCGTTTTCCGTCATGGCAAAGAATGCGAGCTCGTTGACAGCACCGAAGCGATTTTTGGTTGCTCTGACGATTCGATAGCGCGAACCGGCATCGCTCTCGAAATAAAGCACCGTATCGACCAAATGTTCGAGAACTTTGGGACCCGCAATGGTGCCCTCACGCGTAACGTGGCCGATGATGACGACGGCCGTGCCGGTCGTCTTGGCGTAACGCACCAGCGTTGCAGCGCATTCACGCAACTGCGCCACGCCGCCGGCGCTGGCGGCAACCTCAGGCAGGTGCACGGTCTGAATCGAGTCGATCACCAGCAGCTTGGCCTGCAGAGTGCGGGCCGTCTCCTGGATATGCCCAAGGTCAGACTCGGGCAACAACTGCAAGCGCTCGGCCTTGAGCCCAAGACGCTCAGCCCGCAAGCGCACTTGATCTGCTGACTCTTCGCCCGTGGCGTAGAGCACCGTCTCAGCCGCAGCGACTTTTGCCGCCACCTGCAACAGCAGCGTCGACTTGCCGATACCAGGATCACCGCCAAGCAGCGTAACGCTGCCGGCAACCATGCCGCCGCCCAGCACCCGATCGAGCTCTGCGGAGCCTGTGCCCCGCCGGGCACCTGTGGCTAACACCCCAGCAGCTCCGTCACCTGCCGAGGACGCGCCCGCGAGATCACCGAGGAGACTCGCCCCGGGGCGACCGGCGGCCCGCCCCAGCGCCGCCGTACGCCGCGCCTCACGCTGCTCGGCCTCGAGGGTGTTCCACTCGTTGCACTGCGGGCATTGGCCCTGCCAGCGGCTCGATTCGCCGCCGCAGGACCGACAAACAAACAGATTACGTACTCGCGACATGGGCGTGCGGAATGCTATCACGCGGCCTCATGACCGATTTGCCGCGCAAATGTCGTTGATACCCTGAAACGGAGATTTCGACATGTTGAGACCCATCTTTTGGGATGCCGCTGCGATCAGCGATCGCGGTCGCATCCGTGCCAATAATGAAGACTGCGTATTGTGCGATCCGCTGCGGCAGATCTACGCCCTCGCCGATGGCATGGGCGGGCACGCCAGCGGCGAGATCGCCAGTCGTCTCGCCATCGACACCGCCTACGAGTACCTGCGTCGACACCAAGCAACACTCACTACCGATCCGGCAGCGACGCTGCAGGCCGCTATCCGTGCCGCCAACACCAACGTTATGGCGCGATCGAAACGACACGACCTTTTCGCCGGCATGGGAACCACGCTACTGCTGGCTACGCTGTCCGCTGCTGCGCTGGACGCCGATGGCAGCGGAACCACTTTGCATTACGCCCACGTCGGCGACTCACGGCTCTACCGCTTTCGCGCCGGGCGACTTGAGCAATTGACCCACGATCACACCCTCGCGCAATGGTGGATCGACATCGGGCTCTACAGCGAAAACGAGGCACGAGCCTCATCGGGTGCGCATCGATTAACACGAGCCATTGGTATGGACATCGAGCCCGGTGAAGACACGGGTCGTTGTAGCGTCCTCCCGGATGACTTGTTTTTATTGTGTAGCGACGGCCTCACCCACGAGCTCAACGATGCAGAGATCGCAGCAGCCTGCCGCAAAGCACGTGACGCTCACGACTCGGCCGACACGCTCTGCCGACGCTTACTCGAGCTCGCCAACGACGCGGGCGGTCGCGACAACATCAGCGTGCTTGTTCTGCAGAATGGCGCTGCGGCCGCGGGTTGATCAATCGCCCTGATCAATCGCAGTACACGCGCGGCACGCGCGCACTCACCCGACACAAGAGTTCGTAACCGATCGTACCGGCGTGCTCGGCAACCTCTTCGACAGCAAGACCACGACCCCAAACGATGACGGACGTGCCGATGCTCACATCAGGAACGTCGGTAACGTCGACCGTGATCATGTCCATCGAAACACGGCCCACAAGCGGCGCTCGAATGCCGTTCACCAAGACTGGCGCATCATTTGGCAAGTGTCGCGGAATGCCATCTGCATAGCCGCCCGCGATCACCGCGATGCGACTTGCGCGGCGTGCTTGCCATTGCGCTCCGTAGCCGATCGATTCACCCGCGGCAACATCGCGTAGTGCGATGACTTCGCTTTCGAGCGACATCACAGGCAGCAACCCGAGCTGCAGCGCATCAAGCTCGCGCGATGGACTGACACCATAGAGCGCAATGCCCGCCCTGACCCATGCACCTTGAGTTGCTGCACCGACAAAGATTCCAGCGGAGTTACCGATGCTAAGTGCCGTGGCCGAATCGAGCTCGAGACGGCTCGCCGCGACAGCAAAGCGCTCGAGCTGCAAGGCCGTCAAAGGGTGAGCCGTCTCATCGGCTGTCGCGAGATGCGTCATGAGACGAATCTCAGCCACGCAAGCAAGTCGTTGCAGACGAGCATAGGCTGCTGCAAGCAACTCGCTCGGGAAACCCAAGCGATTCATGCCGGTGTTGAGCTTCAGCCAGACGACACGGCGCGAGGTGCTTGAGTCGTGTTGTTCCAACCAGTCGATCTGATGAGATGAGTGCACCACCACATCGAGCTCACTCTGCAGCGCCTGCTGCAACTCGAGCGGTGAAAACACGCCCTCCATCAAAACGATCGGTTTGCTGACACCCGCCTCGCGCAGCGTCAGTGCTTCGCCCAAGCGAGCCACACCGAAAGCATCTGCATCGAGGCAGCGTGCAGCCTGCACCGCACCATGCCCGTAGGCGTCAGCCTTGATAACAGCTAAGAATTTCGCGCCCGGCGCTTGGGCGCGCAGAGCCGCGAGATTCTGCTGCCACGCGGCTCGCGAAATGACGGCGCGGATCGGCCCGGGGACCGCAGCGCTCAACGCAGCACGCCCTCGGCGTACGAGTCGGGTGCGTAGTTGGCAAAGCGCGAATACTGGCCTTGGAAAGTGAGCACGAAGGTGCCGGTTTCACCGTTACGGTGCTTGGCGAGATCGATCTCAGCCATGCCCTTTTTAGTCGTGTTCTTGTCGTAAACTTCTTCGCGATAAATGAGCAGGATCATGTCAGCATCCTGTTCAATTGCTCCGGAGTTATGACTCACGAGACCATCGGCCAACCAATTGGCAGGCCCTGGCACAGTGAGATCAAAAACCTCTTCCTCAAGCTCAGACGGCGGATCAACGCTCACCACCCTATCCCAGAACACGTCGGCGTCCACATGCTCACGTAGAGCCGCAGAATCCAGTAAATCCGCGTGCTCACCAAGCACTTGTCGCGACGGCGCAAAGCGGAAGTGACTGGTACCACCGTAAGCCGTACCGCGCAAAGCAGCCATCTTTCGGGTCGAGACACCCTTTTCGCGCATCTCAGCACGCACCTCCGACATGACTTCCACCGGCAGCGTATCGGCGTTCGGGTTCGTGTTGAGCGACTGCAGAATTTCACGCAACGCCGTCGCTGGCGCCGCGCGCGGGCCGAAGCCTCCGATGTTTTCGACGAACTTTTTCTGGTCTACGGAGCCGCTGACATCGACGGTGTGCACGGGACGGCCAGCACCCTGCGTCACCGCACGCAACCGCGCAACGATACCGAAGCGCTGCAGTAGGGCCGCCACATCAGTCGCAAGCTGCAAACTCGCCGTACTGAAGTAAACGCGCGGAGCGCCGCGGCTACCAGGCTTACGCAGACTAATCGAGCCATCCGTTGCCCAAAGATGTCGCAGCAGCACCGCGAGCTTATCGTTAGGCAAACGAAATACTGACTCAGGCAAGTGTTTTTGCTGCG
>Ga0169931_10000073_pt1 | contig 137450 bp, 123 predicted proteins | sample Kivu_15m_20L_FD_129675 | JGI IMG/M metagenome (GOLD analysis project Ga0169931, IMG submission 129675) | Freshwater microbial communities from Lake Kivu, Western Province, Rwanda to study Microbial Dark Matter (Phase II) - Kivu_15m_20L... | ecosystem: Environmental > Aquatic > Freshwater >... | reverse complement strand
TGCTGGTCGCCGGCGGGCGGACGCAGCGTGGCGGCGGCACCCGCCGCTACGGCTGATCGCCGCCGGCGCGTACCGGCCCTGCGTCAGCGCCCCTGCCACACGGGCGGACGCTTCTCCACGAATGCGGCGAGCCCTTCTTTCAGGTCTTCGGACCGCATCACCACGCGGGCGCCGGCGTTGGACATCTCCCAGAGCGTCGCGTCGTCGGCCCAGTCCGACGCCAGCACGACCGTGCGGCTCTCCCAGACGGCGAGGGGTGCGTTGGCGCAGATCTGATCGGCGAGTTCACGGGCCGCCGCTTCGGCCTGACCGGGCTCGACGAGCCGGTTGATCATGCCGAGTTGATAGGCGCGCTCCGCCGTGAACGTCGAAGCGCACAGGATGGCCTCCATCGCGGCCGCGCGGCCGATGGCGCGCGGCAAGCGGAACAGCCCGCCCGCGGCGGCCACCAACCCCCGCTTGACCTCGAACAGCCCGAACGACGAGCGGGTCGTGGCAACGACGAGATCGCACGTGAGGACGATCTCGCACCCACCGGCGGTGGCGAGGCCGTCGACGGCGGCGATCACCGGCTTGCGACGTTCCCGGTTGGTGAAGCCGGCGAACCCACCCCGGGCGGTCCCGAGCGGCTTGCCGCCCGAGTTGACCGCCTTGAGGTCCGCCCCCGCCGAGAACACCGGGTTGGTCTGCCCCTCGGTGTTGGCCCGCAGGATGCCGACCCAGACGTCCGGGTCCTCCTCGAATCGGTCGAGCGCCGCTTCGAAAGCCTCGGCGACATCGCCGTTGACGGCGTTGCGGGCCTCGGGGCGGTTGAGGGTGAAGAAGCCGAGGTGTCCCTCGACGTGGAAGTCGACCAGTGCCATGGCGGGAATCTACGTAGCCCGAGAACCGAGCGCGAACCGCCGGCTCCGGCCGGGGGTCAATGACCGTCCCGGACGTTCCACCGGAACGTCTTCGCGCCGAGCGCCAACCCGCCGAGGCACCAGAGTCCGAGCACGACAGCGGCGGCGGGGTGCTGCCAGGAGCCGCCCGGCTCGACGGCGAGGAACGAGTCGGGTAGGAACACCGACCGGAACCCTTGGGCCATCCACTTCAGCGGGAACACCGAAGCAGCGATCCGCAGGCCCTCCGGGAGCGAGGTCCAGTCGACGTAGACGCCGGAGATGAATTGCAGCGCGATGAACGGCGGCTGCACGACACTGACCGCGGCGCGGCCGCTGCGCGGCACCGACGACACGGCGATGCCCAGGACCGTGGAAGCCGACACCCCCAGCACGAAGACCCAGGCAAAGGTGATCCACCGGCCGAGGTCGTTCGGGAGCTCGAGGCCGTAGAAGGCGACCGCGACGACGATCAGCACCACCGTCTCGGCGAAGGCCGTGACGAGCACGAACAGCACCTTGCCGACGAAGTACGACGCCCGGGGCATCGGGGTGATCCACAGGCGCTTGAGCGTGCCGTCGTCGCGCTCCATCGCGATCGAGATCGCCAGCGTCGTGAAGGCCACGCTCATGATGCCCGCCGCCATCAGCCCGGCGAGCAGGACGTTCGCATACCGGACGCCCGTGCCGTCGACGGTGCCGCTGCCGAAGATGCTCGAGAACAGCACGAGCAGCATGACAGGGAATGCGAAGCCGAAGAACGCCGCCTCTTTCGACCGGAAGAACTGCTTGAGCTCGAGCCGCGCCCGCACCATCCCGAGGCGTAGGACATCGCCTGCGGGAACCGAGGTCGTCTCCTCCCGCACTGCGATCCGGGTCATCGGGACGCCCCGATCAGGGAGAGGTACACGTCCTCGAGCGTCGGCCGGGTGATCGTGAGTTCCGGCACCTCCCCGCCGAACCGGGCGGCGAGTTCCGCAACGGTTGCGGCCGGGGTGTGCGTGTGGCGCTCGTGATGCCGGCCCTCCTCGCACCACCGAACGACGGCGGGCGCCTCCTGGCGTCCACCGAGTTCACCGGGCGCCCCCAGTGCGACGAGACGACCCGCTGCGATCACCGCGACCCGGTCCGCGAGCGCTTCGGCTTCTTCGAGGTAATGCGTCGTCAGCAGGATCGTCGTGCCGTGTTCACGCAGCCCCGCAATCAACGTCCAGAACTCCCGGCGGGCCTCCGGATCGAACCCGGTCGTCGGCTCGTCGAGGAACAGCACCTCCGGACGCCCGACGATCCCGATGGCGACATCGAGGCGACGGCGTTGGCCGCCCGACAGCGACGCGGTCCGCGCGGCGCGCTTGGCCGTGAGGCCGACCGCGTCGATCACCGCCGCGGGATCGCGGGCACCGGGGAAGAACGAGGCGAACTGTGCGACGACCTCGAACACGGTGAGATCGTCGAATGCACCGGTCGATTGCAGCACCACCCCGATCCGACTGCGCCAAGCAGTCCGGCCGTGCGCAGGATCGACCCCCAACACCCGCACTTCACCGGCAGTCGGTCGCCGGAACCCCTCGAGGATCTCGACGGCGGTGGTCTTGCCGGCACCGTTGGGGCCGAGCAGCGCAAGCGTTTCGCCTCGGCCGACGGTCAGGTCGAGTCCATCGACGGCCCGTTTGTCGCCGTAGACCTTCACGAGTTCCCGTACCCGGATGACGTCATCGGTCATGGGGGCATCATGTTCGGCTCCGAACGACCCGCGAAACGACCGAAGGTCGGGTTTCGAGACCGTTGGTCCCGAAACCCGACCGTCGTGAGGCCGCGATCGTGCGCTCAGTTGACGAACCAGGTTCCCCCGGAGCGCAGCAGGCCGGCGAGGTCGCCGGGGCCTTTGCGAGCCGAGGCCTCCATCACCTGATTGGCGACCGCCGAGGAGTACTCGGGCCGCTCGACCGCCCGGAAGATCCCGAACGGGGTGGGCGAACGGTCGTCGGAGTTCAACCGGGCGAGGGCGAACGCCAGGCTCGGATCGCTGCGGTGGGCGTCATGGACCAGCAGGGCGTCCACCCCGACCTCGGCCACCTCGACGATCCGCAATTGCCCGTCGGCACCCATCATCACGCCGCGCTCGTCGTCGGCCCCGAACTGGATCGGCTGCCCGTGGACGAGGTTGATCATGTTCGCCGGGCGGGACTGCTTCGCGGTCACCCCGTCGAAGGCTCCGTCGTTGAAGACGTTGCAGTTCTGGTAGATCTCGACGAACGACGCCCCGTGGTGGGCATGGGCGGCCCGGAAGGTCTCCATCATGTGCTTGCGGTCGAGATCGTGGGTGCGGGCCACGAAGCTCGCCTCGGCGCCGATGGCGACGTTGAGTGCGTTGAACGGCGGATCGACCGAACCCATCGGGGTGGACTTCGTGACCTTGCCGAGCTCCGACGTCGGGGAGAACTGCCCCTTCGTGAGTCCGTAGATCCGGTTGTTGAACAACAGGATCGTGAGGTTCACGTTCCGGCGCAGCGCATGGATCAGGTGGTTGCCCCCGATCGACAACGCGTCGCCGTCACCGGTGACGACCCAGACGTCGAGGTCGGGGCGGGCCACCTTGAGACCGGTGGCGATGGCCGGGGCTCGACCGTGGATCGAGTGCATCCCGTAGGTGTTCATGTAGTACGGGAACCGACTCGAGCAGCCGATACCCGAGACGAAAACCGTGTTCTCACGGGACACACCGAGTTCGGGCATGAGGAACTGGACCGCTTGCAGGATGCCGTAGTCGCCGCAACCCGGGCACCAGCGAACCTCCTGGTCGCTGGTCCAGTCCTTCTTCGTGGTGATGGGGACGATGGTGTCGCTCATGGTCGTGCTCCGTCAGGCGAGGGCTGCGGTGATGGCCGACTCGAGTTCGGCGGCGGTGAAGGGCAGACCGGCCACCTTCGTGACCGGGCGAGCGTCGACGAGGTACTCGGCCCGCACGATGCGGCACAGCTGGCCGAGATTCAGCTCGGGCACGAGCACCTTCGGGTAGAGACGCAGGACATCGCCGAGGTTGGCCGGCAACGGATTCACGTGGGTCAGGTGGACCCACGCCACCTTGCCTCCCCCGGCCCGCACTCGCCGGGTGGCGTCGGCGATGGCCCCCCACGTCGATCCCCAGCCGAGCACGCACAGCTCGGCGTCGGTGTCCCCGACGACCGTCGCCTGCGGGATGTCCTTGGCGATCCCGGCGACCTTCGCCGCCCGGAGGTGGACCATCGTCGAGTGGTTGTCCGGCGTGTAGGAGATGTTCCCGGTGCCGTCCTCTTTCTCGATGCCGCCGATGCGGTGCATCAAGCCGGGCGTGCCCGGGATGGCCCAGGGGCGGGCGAGGGTCTCAGGATCGCGCTTGTACGGCCAGAACACCTCGTTGCCGTCCTCGTCGACGTGGTTGAAGCCCTCGGCGAACGCGACGGAGATGTCGGGAAGGCCCTCTACGTCGGGGAGCCGCCACGGCTCGGAGCCGTTGGCCAGGTAGCCGTCGGAGAGGAAGTAGACCGGCGTGCGGTACTTCAGCGCGAGGCGAGCGGCTTCGATCACGGCTTCGAAGCAGTGGGCCGGGCTGTACGCCGCGACCACTGGCACCGGCGCTTCGGCGTGCCGGCCGAACACCGCGAGGTTGAGGTCCGCAGCCTCGGTCTTGGTGGGGAGCCCCGTCGAGGGACCGCCCCGCTGGATGTCGATGATCAGCATCGGTAGTTCGAGGCTCACCGCCAAGCTCACGGTCTCGCTCTTGAGCGCCACCCCGGGACCCGACGTGGTCGTGACACCGAGGTGGCCGGCATACGCAGCACCGAGCGCGACGCCCGCTGCTGCGATCTCGTCCTCGGCCTGGACGGTGCGGACGCCGAAGTTCTTGTGCTTCGACAGCTCATGGAGGATGTCCGACGCCGGTGTGATCGGGTAGGAGCCCAGCGTGACCGGCAGATGGGCGAGCTGTCCGGCGGCGACGAGTCCCCAGGCGAGCGCCGTGTTGCCGTTGATGTTCGTGTACTCACCCGGCGGCAGAGCCGCCGGGCGCACCTGGAAGCGGTGGCCGAAGGTGTCGGTCGTCTCGCCGTAGTGGAAGCCTGCGAGGAACGCTGCCCGGTTGGCCCCGGCGACCTGGGCGTTGCGGCCGAAGCGGTCCTGGATCCACTGCAGCGTCGCGTCGATCGGTCGGGTGTACATCCACGAGATCAACCCGAGAGCGAAGAAGTTCTTGCTGCGCTCTGCGTCGCGCGGCTTCACCCCGAGCGGCTCGGCCGACTTCATCGTGAGCGACGTCATCGGCACCTCGATCACCCGGTAGCCCTCGAGTGACCCGTCATGGCGCGGATCGACGTCGTAGCCCGCTTTGTGGAGGTCGCGAGCCTCGAACGCGTCGCTGTTGAGGATCAACGTTCCGCCCTGCTCGAGTCGGCCGAGATCGGCTTTCAGCGCCGCCGGGTTCATGGCCACCAGCACGCTCGGCGCGTCACCCGGGGTCATGATGTCGTGGTCCGAGATGTGGACCTGGAAGCTCGACACCCCGTTGACCGTGCCCGCAGGGGCCCGGATCTCGGCCGGGAAGTCCGGCAAGGTCGACAGGTCGTTCCCGAACGAGGCCGACACGGACGTGAACCGGTCGCCCGTGAGTTGCATCCCGTCACCCGAGTCACCGGCGAACCGGATGACGACGTGGTCGAGCAACTCCGTAAGATCCGACCGCTGATCGGCGATATCGGTCATCGCCTCAACCCCCTCACCTCTCCGAGGTCGTCCCCGTTGGCGACCACGGTGTGACGAAACCTACACCCACTCGATTTGAAACTGGGACCGTCCGGTACCTTCGGTTCCATGACAACTGAGCCCGGTCCTGCGGTCGAGGGTTACCCCGAACACCTCTCGTACGAGCCCGGCGACGAGGTCCGGCTGCACTTCGGGGCGACCGTCGCGCGCCTCTCCGGGCGGGTGCGGGCGGCCGATGGTCCACTGCCGTGCCGGATCGAGGTCGCACGTGCCCAGGGGGGACCGGTCCTCGCCCGGACCGAGCTCGAGGTCGCACCCGGCGCGGTACCTGCCGACGCGGCAGCCCGCAGTGCCGGCTGGTCACCGACGTGGAGCGTCCGGGTCGGCGCGCAGTGGGCACCGGGGTGGTACGAGGTCCGGATCCGCACCAGCGGCCCCACCGGCGAGACGCTCCGCCATGCCGGCTTCTGCGTGCGTGCGCCCGCTCGCCGACCGACGTCATCGATCCTGCTGGTGCTGTCGACCTCGACCTGGAACGCCTACAACGACTGGGGTGGTCCGAACCTGTACACGGGCGGCGTGCGGGTGTCGTTCCGCCGACCCTTCGCGCGTGGCCTGTTGGACCGGCCCGAGCCGGCCCGGCACCGCAACGCCGCCGAGGTCCCCGACGTCGAAGGCGCCTTGTGGGCGGCGCACTTCCGGTCCGAGGGCATCTGTTCGTGGTCGGCCTGTGCCGGCTGGCCGACGTGGGAGGCACCGTTCGTCGACTGGGCCGAGCGCGCCGGTTACCGCTTCGACTACGCCGTGTCGACCGACCTCGAGGAGCGTCCCGAGGTGCTCGACGGGCACCGGCTGTACCTGTCGGTCGGTCACGACGAGTACTGGTCGGGTCCCATGCGCGACACCGTCGAGCGATTCGTCCACGGCGGCGGCAATGCGGTGTTCTGCTCCGGCAACACCAGCTTCTGGCAGGTCCGCTTCGAATCGGCCGACTCGGGCGTGGACCCGTCGGACCGTCACGTCATGGTCGGCTACAAGGGGACCGCCCGGCGTGACGATCCGCTCGCGCGCACCGAACCGGCCCGGATGACCGGCATGTGGTCCGACCCTCGAATCGGGCGGTCCGAGCACTCGCTCACCGGGGTGAGCTTCACCCGCGGCGGGTACGCCCGCATCGCCGGGGCCACCCCGGCCGGACAGCGGGGCTACACCGTCTGGCAACCCCGGCACTGGGTGTTCGAGGGCACCGACCTCCGCTACGGCGACCTCCTCGGCGGCATCCACGGGGTCGTCGGATACGAGTGCGACGGGTGCGAGCTCACCTTGCGCGACGGCCTGCCCGTTCCCACCCACGCCGACGGGTGCCCGGAGGGGTTCGAGGTGCTCGCCTCCGCCCCGGCGCGCCTGTGGTCCGTCGACCCGTCGACCGGCGAGAACGACTACCCGACCGGGCTGCGGGCGATGCGGCCCCGCGGCGAACTGCAGGACGTCGCCAAGGTGCTCTTCGGCGACGACTCCGCACGCAGCGTCGCCCGGATCGCCCACGGCTCCGCAGTGCTCGGCACCTTCACGGCGCCCGGCGGCGGCACGGTCGTCACGACCGGATGCACCGACTGGGCCTACGGCCTCGAAGGCGAGGACCCGACCGTGGAACAGGTCACCCGCAACCTCCTCGACCGCCTCTCGGTCTGACCGTCACCCGATCGGCCCGCGTCCCGATCTCCTCTCGCTGGCCCCGTGACGTGAGACGTCAGCCGAACACGACGGTCTTGCGCCCGTAGACCAACACCCGATGTTCGAGATGGGCGCGCACCGCCCGCGCCAGCACGGCCACTTCGAGGTCCCGGCCCTTGCGGATCAGGTCTTCCACGGTGTCACGGTGGCTCACCCGCACGACGTCCTGGTCGATGATCGGACCTTCGTCGAGATCCTCGGTGGCGTAATGACCGGTGACCCCGATGATCTTCACCCCACGCTCGTAGGCCTGGTGGTAAGGCTTCGCACCGATGAAGGCCGGTAGGAAGGAGTGGTGGATGTTGATGATCCGCATCGGCCACTCGGCGATGAACGCACCGGTGAGGATCTGCATGTACCGCGCCATCACGACCAGTTCGACACCGTGCTCGCGCAGGACCCGTCGCACCTCGAGTTCCTGATTCGGCTTGGTCGCTGCGGTCACCGGCAGGTGCACGAACGGGACGCCGCACCAGTCGGCGAGGTCGGCGTGGTCGGGATGGTTCGACACCACGACCGGGATGTCGCAGGGCAGTTCCTTGGTACGCCACCGGGTGAGCAGGTCGTACAGGCAGTGCGGCTGCTTGGACGCCAGCACTCCCACCCGCATCCGCTCGGCCGTGAGCCGCACGTCGGTGGCCATCCCGAACCGGTCACGGATCGGCTGCAGGGCGGGGTGGATCTCGTGCGGTGCGAGCCCGAAGCCATCGAGCTCGAACTCCACACGCTGGAAGAACACCCGCTCCGCAGCGTCGGTGTGCTGCTCGGCGTGCACGATGTTGCCGCCGTAGCGGTAGACGAAATCGGCCACGGCGGCGACGACCCCGGGCTGATCGGGGCAGGACAGCAACAACACCGCACGCTTGCTCACGAGCGTGCCAGGCTAAAGGACCAGGTGGCCGGTACCCTGCCGGCGACGATGTCGCTGCCGCCGCCCCTCCCGTTGCCCGGCCCACCGCCCTCGAGCCCACCGCCGTCGACCCGGCCCGAGCCCGCAGCGTTGGCTCCTTCACGCGGAGGGCTCCGGCGGGGCTACCGCTGGGTGCTGGCCGTCGGATGGCTTGTCCTGGTCGTGGCGACGGCCACCGTCGCCCGCTCGACGGTGCGGATGGGCGACCCCGTGCCGTGGCTCGACTGGTGGTACCTGCTCGTCATCCCCCCGATCGCGGTCCTGGCTGCGATCGTCCTGGACCTACCCCGCCCGCTCACCCTGTCGGGCCTCGCCGCCGCCGAACTCTTGGTGATCGCCGCGATCGACCTCGCCGGCGGCCGCCGGTACGTCGGCGGAGCAGAACTCGGTCTCGGCGTGAGCGCCGTGCTGCTGACCCTCGCCTGCACCGCCGGACGGTTCAGCCGTACCGTCACCCCGGCAGGCTGAGCCCACCGGGAGCGAACACCGACGGCAGGCCGCCGGTGTGCCAGAACACCACGTCGTCCCTCGCGCCCCAGCGCCCGGCGGCGGCGAGACCGAGCAGGGCTGCGAACCCTTTGCCCGTGTACACCCGGTCGAGCACCCAGGCCCCGTGCCGCGCCGCCCAGACGATGGCCGCATCCGCATCGGTGGTCGGCACGCCGTAGTCCGGCCCCATCCACTCCCCCACCACCTCGACGTCGTCCTCGGCGAGCCCCGTCGTGGCATCGTCACCTGGGGCCAGGGCGAGGACCGCTCGGGCCAACCGCGCGATCGATCCGGGAGAGCGGACCCCGGGGGCGACGGCGACCCCGATCACCGGCGGTGCGTGGCGTCCTTCGCGCCGGGCCAGCACGCGCCCGGCGACCAGCCCGGCATGGGTACCGCCCGACGAACTCGTGACGACGACCGCGACGGGCCGCACCCCTGCTGCGTCGCACTGGTCGAGCAGCTCCGTGTACGCCTGGCAGAACCCCCACGCTCCCAGCGCCGTCGAGCCCCCGATGGGGATGGCGTACGGCCGTTTCCCCTGCTGGCGCAAGCGGTCGACCAACGAGTCCTTCGCCGTTTCGAGCTCGGCCCAGGACGACGTTCCCGCGAAGTGCGCCGTTGCGCCGAACAGCGCCGACAGCAGCTGGTTGCCCGCCAGCTCCGCCGGCTCCACTCCGCCGAGCACCAGGTGCACGTCGAGACCGAGCACGGCGCCCGCAGCAGCCGTGGTCCGGCAGTGGTTCGACTGGCCGGCACCGACCGTGACGAGGGTGTCGGCACCGTCGGCGACCGCCGCCGCACCGAGGAATTCGAGCTTGCGCGCCTTGTTCCCACCCGCCCCGAGGCCGGTCAGATCGTCCCGCTTCACCCAGAGGCCGGCTCCCCCCGGCAACCCCGGCCCGCGCTCGAGCGGCGTCGGGAGGGTTGCGAGGCGGACCCGATCGGGCCCGTTCACCCCCGGACGCGGGCGTCCGCGAGGGTGAGCACGTCGTCGAGGATGGCGATGCCGCGGCGCAGGTCTTCGTCGCTGATCGTGCACGGCGGCACGACGTGGATCCGGTTGAAGTGGGTGAACGGCCACAGACCGCGGGCCTTGCAGGCCGCGATGAGCTCCGCCATCGGCGCCGCCGCCGGGCCGGCGGCGTTGAACGGCACGAACGGTTCGCGCGTCGAGCGGTCCAGCACCAGCTCGATCGCCCAGAACATGCCGACGCCGCGCACGTCACCCACCGAGGGATGCCGCTCCTTCAGCGCCGCGAGCTCGGGGGCGACGACCTCGCGCTCGAGGCGTCGAACGTGATCGAGCACGCTCTCTTCCTCGAAGGCCTCGATCGAGCCGACCGCAGCTGCGCACGCCAGCACGTGACCCGAGTAGGTGAGACCGCCGGGATAGGGCCGGTCACGGAAGGTTTCGGCGATCCGCCGGCTGATGACCACACCGCCGAGCGGCACGTAGCCGGAGTTGACGCCCTTCGCGAAGCAGATCAGATCGGGCGCCACGTCCCATCGCTGCACGGCGAACCACTCGCCACAGCGGCCGAATCCCGACATGACCTCGTCGCAGATCATCACGATGCCGTACTCGTCACAAATCTGCCGGACGCCCGCGAGGTAGCCGTCCGGCGGCACGAGGATGCCGTTGGTGCCGACCACGGTCTCCAGCATGATCGCAGCGATCGCCGCCGGCCCCTCGACCATGATCGTGTCGCGCAGGTGCTTCAACGCCCGCTCGCACTCCTCGGCCTCGCTCGTGGAATGGAAGGCGGACCGGTACGGGTACGGACCCCAGAACCGCACGATGCCGGGGATCCCCGGTTCGCTCGCCCAACGACGCGGCTCGCCGGTCATGGTCATCGCGCCGGCCGTCGCACCGTGGTAGCTGCGGTAGGCGACCATGATCTTGTGGCGGCCGGTGTGCAGGCGGGCCATCCGGATGGCGTTCTCGGTCGCCTCGGCCCCGCCGTTGGTGAAGAACACCATGTCGAGATCGCCCGGTGCACGCTCGGCGATCATGCGCGCCGCTCTCGAGCGGACGTCGTTGGCGTGGAACGGCGCGATCGTCGTGAGGCGATCCGCCTGGGCCTTGATCGCCTCGATCACCTTCGGGTGTTGGTGCCCGATGTTGACGTTGACCAACTGCGAGGAGAAATCGAGGTAGCGCGTGCCGTCCTCGGTCCAGAAGTAGGAGCCCTCGCCGCCGGTGACGACGAGCGGGGTGAGCGCACCCTGCGCCGACCACGAGTGGAACACGTGGGCACGGTCGTCGGCGTAGGTCTGCGACGGGCGGGTCTCGAGCGTGGTCATGGGGATCATCCTCGCGTACGAGGGTGGGGGGCGGTCCGCCCCCCACCCTCAGGTGTGCACAGACGGCCGAGTTACTGGCCGTTCTCCTTCAGTTCGACGGTGGCCGGCTTGAAGCCCGACCCGACGACATCGACCTTCTTTCCCTTCAGCAGCGCTACCGCCGCCTTGTTGATGTCGAAGTTCGCCGCCTTGGCGTCAGGATCCTTCTTCAGCACCGTGGCGCCCTCGGCGTTCTTGGTCTCCTTCGAGATCTTCACTGACTGATCCCAGGCCGCCTTGTCGAGCGTGCCGGCGCCGTCGGCGGGCGACGGCCAGATCAGCTTGTTGATCTCGTTCATCTGCCAGAGCTGGTGGCTGGCGCCAAGCTTGGAGCCCTTCTTCACCACGATGTCCGCGCACTCCTGCGCATTGTCCCGGCAGTACGCCCAGCCCTGGAGCGACGCCGCCACGAACTTGGTCGCCGTGTCCTTGTAGGCCGAGTCCTTGTCGAGCTTGTCGGTGTTCGCCCAGATGGCGTCCTGGAGCATCGCCGTGCCCTCCTTGTTCCAGTCGATGACGTTGAAGTCGCTCGGCTGGTAGAGCTTGCCGGTGGCCGGGTTCTTGGCCTCCAGCACCTGGGCGTACTCGTTGTAGGTCATCGCCTGCGCCGCGTCGATCTCCTTCTTCAACAGCGCGTTCATGTCGAACTGCTGCTGGACGAGCGTGACGTCCTTGGCGGGGTCGAGGCTCGCCTTGGTCATGCCGGCGAACAGTTCGAACTCGTTGCCGAAGCCCCAGTTGCCGACCTTCTTGCCCTTCAGGTCGGCGGACTTCGTGATGTTCGAGTCCTTCCAGGACACCTGCAACGTGCCGGACCGCTGGAAGACCTGCGAGATGTTCGTGATGCCGGCGCCCTGCTCGCGCGACGCCAGCGCCTTGGGCACCCAGGCGATGGCGAAATCGACGTCGCCCTTGGCCAGCGCCGTTTGCGGGACGATGTCGACGCCGCCTTCGACGATGGTCACGTCGAGGCCGAAGTCCTTGTAGAAGCCCTTCTCCACGGCGGTGAAATACCCGGCGAACTGGGCCTGGGTCACCCACTGGAGCTGCAGCTTCACCTTCTTGGGCGTGCCGCCCCCGCCGCTGGAGGAGGAGCTGTCGTCGCCGCACGCGGCAGCGACGAGTCCGAGGCTCAAGGCCGCCACGGCGGTCATCCGGATGGTTCTTCTCATCGTTGGGGTCCTCGCTTGGTGTGGGTCATTCCGGGTCATCCCGCCTGCGCCGCCGCGCGCTTGGAACGCCAGGGCATGGCCAACCGCTCGGCCACGAACGCCCCGACGTAGAACACGAGCCCCATCACGCAGGCGGCTGCCACGTAGGCCCAGGCCCGGCCATAGGCCGAGTTCGAGGCCGCCGAGGTGATGCGGTTGCCGAGCCCGTTCTGCGGTCCCCCGAGGTACTCGGCGACGATCGCCGAGATCACCGACAGGCTGGCTGCGACCTTGAGCCCGGTGAACAGGAACGGCAGCGCGTTGGGCACCCGAACCTTGCGCAGCACCGTGGCATCACCGGCGGCGTAGGACCGCAGCAACTCCACCTGCGCCGGGTCGACCGCCGTGAGGCCGCGCAGCACGTTCAAGAAGACCGGGAAGAACACCACGATCGTCACCACGAGCCGCCGAGGGGTGGTGCTGGTGATCGAGAACAGGTTGTTGAACATCGGGGTGAGCGCAACGATCGGCATGGCGTTGATCGCCGCAGCGAGGGGGGAGAACATCTCGCGGAACACCCGGAACCGGTTGGCCACGAAGGCCATCACCACCCCGGCCACGGCGCCCGACAGCAGTCCGATCACCGCATTGGTGCCGGTGTTTCGGGCCGCTTCCCACATGCCGTCCCACTGCTCGGAGATGTTCTCGGCGATGAAGCTCGGCTTGGGCAGCAGATACGGCTTGATGTCGCGCGCGACGACGAAGAGTTCCCACACGCCCAGGAACACCAACGCCACCACGATCGGCGGCACGACGAGGCGCAAGCGGCGAGCGGTCACCAGGCCGCCTCGTGGCTTCGGGCGCTCGCCTCGACGCCGCGCAGCAGTTCCCGGACCTCGGTGATCTTCTCGAAGAACGCCGTGTCTTCCCGGGTCGCCTCGGTGCGCTCCCCGAGCGGCACGTCGACGATCTTCGTGATGCGCCCGGGCCGAGGCGACATGACCACCACACGGTTCGCCAGGTAGACGGCCTCGGGGATCGAGTGGGTCACGAGTACGACCGTGGTACCGAGCTGGCGACAGATCCGCAGGAGCTCGGTTTGCATGTGCTCGCGGGTCATCTCGTCGAGCGCCCCGAACGGCTCGTCCATCAGCAGCAGCGGCGGGTCGACGGACAGAGCCCGGGCGATGGCGACGCGTTGCTGCATACCGCCCGAGAGCTCCCACGGGTGGTGATCGGCGAAGTCTCGCAACTGCACCAGCTCGAGCATCTCGAGGGCCTTGTCCCGACGGCGCCGCTTGTCCCATCCCTTGAGTTCGAGGGGGAGCTCGATGTTGCGAGCCACGGTGCGCCAGTCGAACAGCGACGCCTGTTGGAACGCCATCCCGTAGTCCTGGTCCTGACGCGCCTGGGCGGCGGACTTGCCGTTCACCGTCACCGTGCCCGCCGTCGGCTCGAGCAGGTTGGCGATCAGGCGCAGCAGGGTGGATTTGCCACAGCCCGAGGGCCCGATGAGGGCGACGGACTCGCCGCTGGCGACGGTGAGCGACACGTCCTGCAAGGCGTCGACCTGGCCGGGCTTGCCGGCGTTGAACACCTTGCCGACTCCGGCGATCTCCACCGCTGCGGTCTCCCCCGGAGGAGTCATGCCCTTGCCTCCTTGGGACGGTTCCGCATCAGCCAGGCGTCGAGGCCGAGCACCAGACCGGCGACGAGCACCCCGAGCGCCGCAGCCCCGAACATCGCCGTGTACACCTTCGCCGGGTCCCCCGTGGCCTCACGGGAATACTCGAGGATCAACCGTCCGATCCCACCCCGCAGCCCGGTCGAGATCTCGGCGACGATCGCACCGACGACGCTGAGCGCAGCGGACAACCGCAGGGCCGGCACGAGGTACGGCACGGCGGACGGGAACCGGAGTTTCACCAGCTCGGCCCGCCGGCCGGCGGCATACGACCGGAACAACTCGACGGCCGCCGAGGCCGGGGACTGCAGGCCCTTCAGCGCCCCGACGGCGATCGGGCAGAAGGCCAGGTAGCCCGCGACGACCGCCACCGACATCCACGCCTGCCACTCGAACGGGCCGACCGACAGCTCCCCGCCCCAGGCGACGATCAACGGCGCCAGGGCGATCAGCGGGATGGTCTGGGACACCACGACGTACGGCAGCAGCGCCCGTTCGGCCGATCCCCACCGCTGCATCACCACCGCCAGGCCGAGGCCGACAACGATGCCGAGCACCCAGCCGGCGAAGGCCAGGCGGAGGCTGTACCAGGCCCCTGCGAGCACGGCGAAGCCAACGGCGCGGTCGGTCCCGCGGTTCTCCGGATCGGCGAGGCGAGTGATCATGTCCCACACATGCGGCATCGACCGCGCGTCGGTGTTGACCCCGAGGAACCGATCGCCGCCACCGATCGCCTTGAATGCCTCCCAGGCCGCGACCGCGAGCAGGATGGCAACGACGCCGAGGACCATCGGGCGAAGGGCGGCGCGCAGCGACGTCATCGCTTGGCGATCACCTTGGCTGCCATCGCCGGGATGATCCGCTCGCCGTAGGCCTCGAGCGTCGCTTCCTTGCCGTCGTGCTGGAGGTAGATGGCGAACTGGTCGACACCCAACTCCTGCAGCTCACCGAGCCGGCGCACGTGGTCCTCGACCGGACCGAGGAGGCAGAAGCGGTCGACGATCTCGTCGGGAACGAACGTGGTGTGGGTGTTGCCGCTGCGCCCGTGCTCGTTGTAGTCGTACCCCTGACGACCCTCGATGTATGCCGTCAACGCCGTCGGGACGGCCGAGCCGTCGCCGCCGTAGCGCGCCACGAGATCGGCGACGTGGTTGCCGACCATCCCGCCGAACCAGCGGCACTGGTCGCGCTGGTAGGGGACGTCGTCGCCGACGTAGGCGGGTGCGGCCACGCAGATCCGCACCGACGCCGGGTCGCGCCCGGCGCGCTCGGCCGCTTGGCGGACCGCGCCGATCGTCCACGCGGTGATGTCGGGGTCGGCGAGCTGGAGGATGAACCCATCTGCGACCTCGCCGGTGAGAGCGAGCGCCTTGGGGCCGTACGCCGCCACCCACACCTCGAGCGCGCTGCCCACGCTCCACGGGAACCGCAGGGTGGCACCCTTGTAGTCGACCTCCCGACCGTTGGCCAGCTCCCGGATCACCTCGATCGATTCACGCAAGGTGGCGAGCGTGGTCGGGGCCCCGTTGGTCACGCGGACCGCGGAGTCACCCCGACCGATGCCGCAGATCGTGCGATTGCCGTACATCTCGTTCAGCGTTGCGAACAGGCTCGCGGTCACGGTCCAGTCCCGCGTGGCCGGGTTGGTCACCATCGGCCCCACGATCACCTTGCGGGTCTCGGCGAGGATCTGGCTGTAGATGACGAACGGCTCCTCCCACAACAGGTGGGAGTCGAAGGTCCACACATGGCTGAACCCGAACGCCTCGGCCTTGCGGGCCAGGTCGACCACCCGCCAGGCCGGCGGATTGGTCTGGAGCACCACGCCGAAGTCCATGGTGCTCAACGAACCTGCGGGAACCCGAGATCGACCGAGGAGGTCGACGGGTCCGGCCATCGAGACGTGACGACCTTGGTCCGAGTGAAGAAGTGGACCCCGTCGGGGCCGTACATGTGGGTGTCGCCGAACAGCGACGCCTTCCAGCCACCGAAGCTGTAGTACGCGACCGGCACCGGGATCGGCACGTTCACCCCGACCATCCCGGCCGTGCATTCGAATTGGAACTGCCGGGCCGCACCGCCGTCACGGGTGAAGATGGCCGTGCCGTTGCCGTACGGGTTGTCGTTCACCAGCGACACAGCGTCGTGGTAGGTCGGTACCCGGACGACCGAGAGCACCGGCCCGAAGATCTCCTCGTCGTAGACCCGCATGCCCGGGCGGGCATGGTCGACCAGGCTGAGCCCGATGAAGAAGCCGTCGCCGTCGAAGCGCTCGGCGCGGCCGTCGACGACGACCGTCGCGCCGTCCTCTACGGCGGCGTCGAGGTAGCTGGCGACCTTGTCGCGGTGCTCGCGGGTGATCAACGGACCCATCTGCGCGTCGGGGTCGGTGCCCGGGCCGATCTTCACCGCAGGCATCCGCTCACGGATCGCAGCAACGAGCGGCTCAGCGACCTCGCCCACGGCGACGACCACCGAGATGGCCATGCAGCGCTCCCCCGCCGAGCCGTAGGCAGCCGAGACCGCGGCGTCGGCGGCCATCGCCACGTCGGCATCGGGCAGCACCACCATGTGGTTCTTGGCCCCGCCGAGGGCCTGGACCCGCTTGCCGTTCGCCGTACCCGTCGCGTAGATCGACTTCGCGATCGGGGTCGAACCCACGAACGACACCGCAGCGATGTCCGGGTGCTCCAGAAGGCGGTCGACCGCCACCTTGTCGCCCATGACCACGTTGAACACCCCGTCGGGCAGTCCGGCCTGCTTGAGGAGGTCGGCGAGGAACAACGACGACGACGGGTCCTTCTCCGACGGCTTGAGCACGAAGGTGTTCCCGCACGCGATGGCGTTCGCGAACATCCACATCGGGACCATCGCCGGGAAGTTGAACGGCGTGATGCCGGCGACCACCCCGAGGGGCTGGCGAATCGAGTACACGTCGACCCCACCGGACGCGCCCTCCGAGTAGCCCCCCTTCAGCAGGTGGGGAACGCCACACGCAAACTCGATGTTCTCGAGTCCGCGGGCGATCTCCCCCAGCGCGTCCGACGGCACCTTGCCGTGCTCGAGCGTGAGCACCGAGGCGAGTTCCTTGCGGTTGGCGTCGATCAGTTCGCGGAGGTGGAACATGATCTCGGCCCGACGCGAGAGCGACGTGGACCGCCATGCGGGGAAGGCCGCCTTGGCGGCAGCGACCGCGGCATCGACCTCCGCCACGGTGGCGAAGTCGACCTCCGCCTGGAGCTCACCCGTCGCCGGGTTCCAGACCGGACCCCGGCGCCCTGAGGTGCCCGGCACGCTTCGGCCGTCGATGTAGTGGTGGATCTGCTTCATGACGGGAGTCCTTTCGCGTTCAGACGAGGTACTGGCACAGGCCACGGCGGACATACTGGCCGTGACCTTTCCGGCCCGTGAAGGTGTCGTCCTCGATCGCGACCGCTCCCCGCGTGAGGACGGTGTCGACCTTGCCGTCGATCACCCAGCCTTCCCAAGCGGAGTGATCCATGTTCATGTGGTGCTTGCGGCCGTAGCCGATCTCGGTCTTTGCGTTCGGATCCCACACGACGACGTCGGCGTCGGCACCCGGAGCGATGATCCCCTTGCGGGGGTACATGCCGAACATCCGAGCCGGGGTCGTGCAGCACGTCTCGACCCAGCGCTCGAGGGTGATCTCACCGAGCACGACCCCCTGGTAGATCAGTTCGAGCCGATGCTCGACACCGCCGATGCCGTTCGGGATCTTGGAGAAATCACCCCGGCCGAGTTCCTTCTGGTCCTTCATGCAGAACGGGCAGTGGTCCGTCGACACCACGGCCAGCTCGTTCATGCGGAGGCCCTTCCAGAGATCCTTCTGGTGGTGGCGGTGATCGTGCTTGGAGCGGATCGGCGGGCTGCACACGTACTTGGCGCCCTCGAAGCCCGGCTGGGCGAGATGGTCCTCGAGGGTCATGTAGAGGTACTGCGGGCAGGTCTCGGCGAACACGTTGAGTCCCTCGTGGCGGGCCTCGGCAACGGCGTCGAGGGCCTCGGCCGCCGACATGTGCACGATGTACAGCGGCACGTTGCCTGCGACCTTCGACAGCACGATGGCCCGGTTCGTGGCCTCGCCTTCGAGCAGCGAGGGACGGCTGAACGAGTGGTACTTCGGATCGGTCTCGCCCCGCGCCAGGTACTGCTGCACGAGCACGTCGATGGCGATCCCGTTCTCGGCGTGCATCATGATCGTTGCGCCGCAGTCGTTCGCCACCTGCATGGCCCGCAGGATCTGCCCGTCGTCGGAGTAGAAGACGCCGGGGTAGGCCATGAAGAGCTTGAAGCTCGACACGCCTTCGTGCTCGGTGAGGTACGTGAGGGCCTTGAGCGACTCGTCGTCGATGCCGCCGATGATCTGGTGGAACGCATAGTCCACTGCGCAGTTGCCGGCGGCCTTGCGGTGCCACTCGGCGAGACCGTCCTGGACGTTCTCGCCGTAGCGCTGGACCGCCATGTCGACGATCGTCGTGACCCCTCCCCAGGCCGCCGCGATCGTGCCGGTCTCGAAGGTGTCGGAAGCGAACGTCCCACCGAACGGCAGTTCCATGTGCGTGTGCACGTCGATCCCACCGGGGATCACGTACTTGCCGGCGGCGTCGATCACCTTGTCGCAGTTCGGTTCCGTCGTGGCGAACCACCCTGGCGCGCCGAGGGCCGCGATGGTCTCGCCCTCGATGAGGACGTCGTTGGCGACGACCCCGGTGGGCGAGATGACCTTGCCGTTCTTGATGAGGATGCGAGCCATGGCGTGATCCTTCCAGGTGCTCAGGCGGAGGCGAGCGGGCCGTAGGTTTCGGGACGGCGGTCCCGGTAGAAGGCCCAGCGATCCCGGACCTCCTTGACCAGGTCGAGGTCGAGATCACGTACGACGAGTTCCTCGTCGTACGTGCTCGCCACATCGCCGACGAACTGCCCGTAGGGACTGACGAAGTAGGACTGCCCGTAGAAGTCGTTCTCTCCCAGCGGCTCAACTCCAACCCGATTGATCGCACCGATGAAGAACTCGTTGGCGACCGCCGCTGCGGGCTGCTCGAGTTGCCAGAGGTAGGCCGACGTGCCGCGGCTTGTGGCGGAGGGATTGAACACGATCTTCGCTCCGGCCAACCCCAGCGCCCGCCAGCCTTCGGGGAAGTGCCGGTCGTAGCAGATGTAGACACCGATCCGCCCGACCGCCGTGTCGAACACGGGATACCCGAGGTTGCCGGGACGGAAGTAGAACTTCTCCCAGAACCCCTTCACCTGGGGGATGTGGGTCTTGCGATACTTCCCGAGGTACGAGCCGTCCGCATCGATCACAGCAGCGGTGTTGTAGAGAAGGCCTTCCTGTTCCTGCTCGTACATCGGCACCACGAGCACCATCGACAACTCCTTGGCGAGCGCGCACATCCGTTGTGTGGTGGGCCCGTCGGGAATCGGCTCGGCGTAGTCGTAGAACTCAACGTCCTGTACCTGGCAGAAGTACGGGCCGTAGAACAGCTCCTGGAAGCACATGACCTGCGCGCCCTGGGAAGCCGCCTTGCGTGCGTACTCGACGTGCAGGTCGATCATCGACGCCTTGTCGCCCGTCCAGCGGGTCTGTACGAGGGCCGCGCGCACGACGTTCGCCATCTCTGCCTCCTGATCCCCGTTGACATCCCTCCCGGTGCCGCCCAAGGTAACGACACACGCCAAGGGTGACAATACGATCATTGTTACCGGATGTTTCCGGATGGTGACGTGCTCGCGACGATCGTCGACAAGGTGGAAGATCGGTCGGCGCGAGGGATCGCCGCGGCCCTCAACCGCTTGATCACGACGGGGACCTTGCCGGTGGGCACCCGGCTGCCCACGGTGCGCGATCTCGCTCGCGAGCTCGGCGTGAGCCCGACGACGGTCAGCGAGGCGTGGCAGAGCTTGGCCGCCGTGGGGGCGATCGAGTCGCGCGGGCGGTCCGGGTCGTTCGTTCGCGCGGGAACACCCGACGGGCGCCGTCGGTACCGCGACGTCACCGAAGGATCCGGCGAGGTCGCGCTCGACCTGTCGACCGGCACCCCCGACCCCGCCCTGCTCCCGGACCTGTCCAGCGCCCTTGCGGACGTCGCCCGTCAACGCCTCACACGGTCCTACGTCGACGATCCGGTCCTGCCTGCCTTGGGGGCGACGCTCCGGGGCCGTTGGCCGTTCCGGCCCGAAGCACTCACGGTCGTCGACGGAGCGCAGGACGCACTCGACCGCATCGCCTCGGCGGTCGTGCGCCTCGGGGATCGGGTCGTCGTCGAGGACCCGGGGTTCCCGCCGCTGTTCGATCTGCTCGACGCACTGGGCGCCGAACTCGTTCCGGTGGCGCTCGACGACGACGGTGTCCGGCCGGACGCGCTGGCCGAAGCGCTCGGACTCGATCCAGTCGCGGTCTTCCTCCAGCCCCGAGCCCAGAACCCGACGGGCGCGTCGATGCCGGCCGACCGGGTCCGGGAACTGGCCCGGGTGCTGCTGCCCCACCCCGGGGTGCTGGTCGTCGAGGACGACCACGCCGGGGACATCGCCTCGGCCGAGCCGGTCAGCCTCGGGCGTTGGCTCCCGGATCGCACGGTCCTCGTGCGCAGCTTCTCCAAGAGCCACGGCCCGGACCTCCGGCTCGCGGCCGTGGGGGGCGCCGGTGCCGTCGTCGATTCGCTCGTGCAACGACGCCTCCTCGGTCCGGGCTGGTCGAGCCGGCTCCTCCAGGCCGTGTTGCACGCGCTGCTCGTCGACCCCGTCGCGCAGGCGCAGGTCGAGCGGGCGGGCACCGTGTATCGCCAGCGACGGCGGGCCCTCACCGATGCCCTCGCCCACCACGGGATCGCATTGGCGCCCGGCGACGGCATCAACCTCTGGCTGCCCGTCGCAGAGGAGCGCCGGGCCCAGGTGGCGATGGCGGCCGCCGGTGTCGCCGTGGCCCCGGGGCATCCGTTCGTCGTCGGGAGCGCATCCGGTGACCATCTACGGGTGACGATCGGACTCGTGAGCGACGGCCACGAGACGCTCGCAGCCCAACTCGCCGCCGCCGCCGGAGGTCGCCGGCGAGCACCCCTGCGTCCCGTCGTGTAACGGCGCTGCGCCAGGCCGGGTGCAAAGCTTGCGGCCATGACCGCCGAGACGTTCGAGACCTTGTCGGTGGCGATCGAGGGCTCGGTCGCTCGACTCACGCTGGAGCGGCCCGAACGGCTCAACTCGCTGTCGCGCCGAACGCTCGCCGATCTCGCGGAAGCCGCACGGTTTCTCGACCGTCACCGCGACGTCCGAGCCACGGTGGTCACCGGTCGCGGCCGGGCGTTCTGCGCCGGGTTCGACCTCGGCGATTTCTCCAACCCGGACCCCGAGATCACGATGCGCGACGGCGCAGAACTCGGCCGGTTGATGGCCGAAGCCGTCACGGGGATGCGCTCGCTCACGATCGCGGCCGTCCACGGTCATTGCGTCGGCGGCGGGCTCGTACTGGCCGCCGCCTGCGACCTACGGATCGCCGCCGACGACGCCCGATTCTCCATCCCCGAGGTGGACCTGGGCATCCCGCTGGCGTGGGGTGGGATCCCGCGACTCGTGCGCGAGATCGGCCCGGCGCTCACCAAGGAACTGGTGCTCACCTGCCGTCCCTTCGACGCCCATGAAGCCAAGGCCGCCGGGTTCGTCAACCGGGTCGTTCCCCGCACCGAACTCGACGGCGCCGTCGATGACCTGGCCGCGTCGCTCGCGACCAAGCCGGCATATGCGCTGTTCCAGACGAAGACCGCCGTGAACGCGGCTGCGGAAGAGCTGGCCTCGACGGCGCAGTCCTTTCGCGACGCCGATGTCCTCGTCGTCGCGCTCGCCGACGCCGAATCCCGAGAGGCAGGTCGCCGCTACCTTCGAGACCGGCGCCGATGAAGGCCCTGCTGTCCAAGGAGAGCGTGCTCGCCCTCGTCGTCGCCGCGGTGATCCTCGGCTTCGTCACGACACGCAGCGAGGATGCCCAAGCGCGCGTCTTGAGTGTCGCCATTGCCGATTCCCACCAGGTGATCGTGGTGCGAACGATGTCGAAAACCGCGACGAGCGGCACGGTGGAGGCCTACCAACACGACGGATCGGGTTGGACCCGGGTCCATGGACCGTTCCGCGCCTGGATCGGGCGCAGCGGCTGGAACCCCGACCGGGCGGAAGGAGACGGGTCGAGCCCGACCGGGGTCTTCACCGTGACCGAGGCGTTCGGTCTGCAGCCCGACCCGGGCAGCGGCGTCCCGTACCGGCGCGTGGCACCGGGCGACTGGTGGATCTCCGATCCGGCCTCGGCCCTCTACAACACCTACCAACCCGGCCCACCCGACGGCCGGTGGGATCCGGCCCGGGGTGAGCTGCTGACCGATCAGAAGTACCAGCAGGCCTATCGCTATGCGGCGGTGATCGACTTCAACCGCACGCCCGTCGAGCCCGGACGGGGCAGCGCCATGTTCCTTCACGTGGGAGCCTCGCCGACCTCCGGGTGCGTCGCGCTCACCGAGGCCGATGTGCTCACCTTGCTGCGGTGGCTCGATCCTGCGAAGCGCCCCCGGATCGTGATGGGGTGGGACGAGCTCGTGTCGCGCGCGCTCGACCAGCCCGAGATCCCGGTTGCAGCCAGCACCGGCGGGATGGTGTCGATGTCACCACGCCGGGTACTCGACACCCGCATCGGGTTGGGGGCGTCGGGCGCGCTCGACGCCGGCGGGGAGGTACAGCTCGCGATCGGACCCGAGGCTGGGGTCCCCGCCGATGCCAGCGCTGCCGTGCTCAACCTCACGATCGACCAGCCCACGGCGCCCACGCACCTCACCGCCTATCCGAACGGCACCACGCGGCCCGGCACCTCGAACCTGAACGCCCAGCCGGGCGAGGCCCGCGCCGCTTTGGCGGTCGCACGGCTCGGCACCGACCGCCGGATCCGCCTTTTCAACAGCGGTGGACGGTCACATGTCGTCGCCGACCTCGTCGGCTACGTCACCCCGTCCTCGACGAGCGGCCTCGTGACGACCGGACCTCGCCGGATCCTCGACACCCGTCAGGCCCCCGGTCCACTCGGCCCGGGCGGATCGCACGTGGTCGCCACCGGTGCGCCGCCGGGCGCAACTGCCGCCGTCGTCAACCTGACCGCGACGGAAGGAACGGCCCCGAGCTGGCTCGCAGCGTGGGCGGCCGACCAGCCCTACCCCGGTACGAGCAACCTGAACGTCGTGCCCCGCCAGGACATCGCGAACGCCGCGGTCGTCCCGCTCTCGCCGGACGGGCGCATGCGTTTGCTCAACAACGCCGGCGCGGTCCACGTCGTGGTCGATCTCACCGGGTTCCTGGTTCCAGCCGGTGGGGCCCGCTACACCTCGGCCGTCGCACCGGTACGAGCCGTCGACTCGCGCAACGGGCGCGGCACGGTCGGGCCACTGCGGCGCGCCCGGCCGGTCGAGGTAACGCTCGACGGCCTTCCTGTGGACGCAACGGCGGCCGTCGTCACCCTGACGGCGACCGAAGCCCGCAACACCACCTGGTTGCGGGCCACGGCTGCCAACGCGTCATCGTTCGTGAGCAACGTGAACCTCACCGCAGCGGACGCCGCCCGAGCGAACCTCGCCGTCGTCGAACTGTCGGGTGGGCGGATCGCCCTGATGACCGGGGTCGCCGACGTCCACGTGGTGGTCGACATCGCCGGCTGGTTCAGCTGAGGCCGAGCGCGACGACGGCCACGGTGCGATAGGCGACCACGCCCGGCTCGGAGGCGAGCAACCCCAACGCGTCGACGCGCCAACCCATCGTCGGGAACGGAGCCAGCACTCCGCACGCGGCGCGCCGGCGAAGTCGGGCGAGGGTCAGATGGCCGACGAACGGCCGGTTGTCGCGCGGTCCAGCCCCCTCGAACCGGGCACGAACCTTCGCAGCGAGCGACCCGAGACCGTCCACCGGCACGACCAGGGCGTCGGCACCGAGCCGTCCCGGCCGGCCACCGATCACGGCCTCGGCCGCCGGGGCGACCAGGGCCTGCAGCGATGCAGCGCATCGTGCTTCGTCGGCGCTCCCGATGAAGTGGACCGTCACGTGCCAGTTCTCCGGTGGGACCCATCGCACCCCTGACAGATCCGACCGCTCGACACGATGGAGCGCCTCGACCACGGCCGCGCTTGGGCGGGCGGCCACGAACAGCCGGGTCACGAGCCGGCGAGCAGCCAGCGTCGCACGAGGTCGAGCGAGGAGATGACGCTGAGTTGCCGCATCTGGTCGCGCACCCCGGGCATGCGCAACGCGTAGGCCTGCGTCTCCCGGCCGGGCGTCGCCAGGCCGACGAACAGCGTGCCGGCCGGCATGCCGTCCTGCTCCGCAGGGCCCGCCACCCCGGTCAGCGACAACCCGACGTCCGAACCGAGGACGCGGCGCGCCCCGTCGGCCATGGCGATCGCCGACGACTCCGATACCACCGGTCCAACCGGGACCCCGAGCAGGCTGAACTTCACCTCACTCGCATACGACACGATCGATCCCCGGACTACGTCGCTCGCCCCCGGGATGCCGGTCAGGCGACCACACACGAGCCCACCCGTCACCGATTCCGCCAGTCCCAGGGTGAGTCCCCGCCTGCGCAGGCCATCGAGCACGACGGACTCCATCGTGTCGCCGTCGGTGCCGAACACGATCGGGCCGATCACGGCGCGGACCTCAGCCTCCCACCGGTCGAGCACGCCTGCGACCGATGCTGCATCGGGTCCCTTGGCCGTGAGGCGGACCTTGATGCCCTCCCATCCGGACGCCAGGAAGGCCAGCGTGGGATTCCCCTCGGTCTCCAGGCGTTCGATGATCCCGTCGAGCCGTTGGTTGAGCCCGCTCTCGCTCTCACCCCAGGTCCGCAGCACCCGGCTGGCGATGACGGACGGGTCACCGGATCGTTGACGGAGGTCGGGCAGGACGGCGCGCTGCACCATGTCCTGCATCTCGTGGGGCACCCCCGGCACGCAGTAGACGACCCGGTCGCCGACCGGGCAGACGAGCCCGGGTGCGGTGCCCCGGGTCTGTGGGATGACCGTGGCGCCGATCGGCACCAGCGCCTGGCGGAGGTTGTTGTCCGGCATCACCCGACCGCGGGCGGCGAAGAGCCGGCGGATCACGTCGGCCACCGATTCGTCGAGGCGGAGCTCCACACCCATCACCCGGGCGACGGCGTCGCGCGTGATGTCGTCATGGGTCGGTCCGAGGCCGCCGCACACGATCACCGCCTCGGCCCGGGTGAGGGCCAGCGCCAAGGCGTCCACGATCCGACCGAGGTTGTCCCCCACCTTGGTCTGGTGGAGGGAGTCGATCCCCGCCTGAGCCAGCTGGTCACCGATCCAGGACGAGTTCGTGTCGACGATCTGGCCGAGCAGCAGTTCGGTGCCGACGGCGAGGACTTCGCAGCGCATGGGTCGCTGGTCTAGTGCAGTGGGCCGGTCGCCGCGGGCCGGCGAGCCGCTGCGAAGTACTGCCAGCCCGTGACGAGGGTGAGTCCGACCGCAGCCCACAGCAGCATCGTCCAGGACCACGTGGCGTTCCGGGCGGTGATCGGCAGCAGCGCAAAGGCCACGGCGAATTGCTGGGTCACCGTCTTCGCCTTGGCCAGCCGTTTGGCGGGGACGCTCACCCCACGAGCGCCGACGACCGTGCGGTACACGCTGACGGCGACCTCGCGTCCGGCGATCAGCAGCACGGGCACGAGGGGAAACACCTCGTAGGAGACCAAGGTGAACATGGCGCCGAGCACCAGGATCTTGTCGGCCAGCGGGTCCAGGAATGCCCCGGACCGGGTGGCACCCATTCGGCGGGCAAGCCAGCCGTCCACCCCGTCGCTTGCGCACAGCACGAACCAGAGCCCGAGCGCCGCCCATGACCCATCACCGCCGCCGATGAGCAAGAACAACAGCGGGGATACCAGGACCCGCGCCACCGTGACTGCGTTTGCCCAGGTGGCGATCGCTGTCGGGCTGTAGGTGTTCGTCATCGGCCCCCCGGCCCTCCCGGGGCGGACCCTAGTGGCCGGCCCACGAGGTCCGGTCCGTGGGCGTCGATCACCTCGACCTCGACGAGATCTGCGACCGGCAGATCGGGGGGTAGGAGCACGACCCCGTCGATCTCGGGCGCCTCCCGATGCGAACGGCCGATGCCGGGTTCGTCCACGAGGACCGTGACGACTGTTCCGATGAGCGCGTCGCGTCGGGCCGCCGTGATCCGGTCCTGGAGTTCCCGAACCTCGGCGAGGCGTTCCGCCGCAAGGGCCTGGGGTACCTTCGGCTGCAGATCGGCGGCATGGGTCCCCGATTCCTCGGAGTACGCGAAGAACCCGCACCAGTCGAGCTGAGCGGCCTCGACGAAGGCGAGGAGCTCGTCGTGGTCCTCCTCGGTCTCGCCCGGGTAGCCGACGATGAAGTTCGAGCGGAACGCAGCATCCGGGGCGAGCGACCGGATGGATTCGATCCGGCGTAGGAAGCGGGCCCCGTCACCCCATCGGCGCATGCGGCGCAGGTGCGCCTTGGACACGTGCTGGAGAGAAAGGTCGAAGTACGGCACGCCCGTGGCCAGGATCGCGTCCACGAGGGCATCGGTGAGATCGGACGGGTACAGGTAGAGAAGGCGCACGCGCGGGACGGACGCCGCGACGGCGGCGAGCAGCGGGACGATCGCGCCAGCCCCGAGTTCGGGGGTGTCCTTCCCGTAGGAGGCGAGGTCCTGCGCGACCAGCACGACCTCCTGCACCTCGAGCGATTCGACCTCGGCCAGGACCGACGCCGGCGTGCGGCTGCGCTGCGGACCCCGGAACGAGGGGATGGCGCAGAACCCACAGTTCCGGTCGCATCCCTCGGCGACTTTGACGTAGGCCCAGGGCGCCGCCGACCGCGGCCGGGGCAGGTTCAACAGGTCGAGCGACGGGACGGGCGCCTGCTTGCGCGAAAGCTGCACCGGCACGCCGAAGCCGCGCACCGCATCGGCCTGCGGGAGGACGGCCGCCAGTTCCTCGCCATACCGCTCCGCCATGCATCCGGTGACCACGAGACGGCTGCCCGAACGCCGGACCCCGTCGAGCGCAAGGACGGTGTCGACGGACTCGCGGCGGGCATCTTCGATGAAGGCGCAGGTGTTGACGACGACGAGGTCGGCATCCGCCACGGAACGGGCCGGCTCGTAGCCGTCGGCGACGAGCGTGCCCACCAACTTGTCGGAGTCGACCTGGTTCTTCGGGCATCCGAGCGTCTCGATCCAGAAACGCTGCGCCATGCGCCGCAGGCTACCTGCGACCCGGTCGACCGGGCCGGGGGGCCTGCGGGCACGGCAGGCAGGCCCCGACGCGCTGCGTCAGAAGGCGAGCGCCAGTCCGGGCCAGCGCCAGGTGGTGGACAGCAGCCGACCGCTCGCACCGCACGTGACCCATGCGGTGCGCAGATCCGGTCCGCCGAAGCAGATGTTCGTCGTGATCACGTCGCCCGTCGCAAGGTGATCGAGCACCTCTCCCTCGGGGGACACCACCGTGATCCCGCCGTTGACCAGGGTGGCGACGCAGACGTTTCCGGCGCCGTCGACGGCGAGGGAATCGAGCAACTGCATCCCCGGCAGGCCGACGAGCAGCGGCCAGGGGTCGAGCGGGGCCGGGTCCTCGAGCTGCCCTGGTGCGACGACCCGGCGCCGGAACACCCGACCTGCGTGCGTCTCGGCCCAGTAGAGCACCGAGCCGTCAGGGGACAGGCCGATCCCGTTGGGACCGTCGACGGGGAACACGACCTCGCGGATCGCAGAGCCGTCGGGCTGTGCGTAGTAGATGCCGGTCCGGTCGCTTAGGCGACCGTGACGGATGCCGTGATCGGTGAACCACATGCCACCTGCTGCGTCGAACACGAGGTCGTTCGGCGCCCGCAGCGGATGGCCATCGCACTCGGTGTAGAGATCGGTGACCGCGCCCGTCGCCAGATCGACCCGCTGGATGCGCCCTCCCAGGTAACGGTCGGGATCGAAGCGCCCCGGCAGGAGCATGCCGGCGAGGTCGACCGGGGTGAAGCAGCCCCCGTTGTTGCACAGGTAGAGCGCTCCGTCCGGGCCGATCGCGGCCCCGTTCGGCCCGCCAGGAACCTCGGCGACCACCTCCTGCGATCCGTCGGGACGGATCCGCGTGATGCGCGGTCCGAACATCTCGACCAGCACCACCGATCCGTCCGGCATGGCGATCGGACCCTCCGGGAATCGCAACCCCTCGGCCACCGTGGTCCAGTTCGTCATCCCCACACCTCCGGGCGCAAGCGGGCCCCCACGGCCCGGCGACCGGGAAGCTAGCCCCTGCCCGAACCCTCTCAGTCCGACCAGTTGAGGTGCAGACCCCCGGCCTCGACCTTGGCCATGATCCGGTCGTGCTCGGCCTCGGAGACGGTCTCGGCTTCATCGATCAGCATCACGGGAATGCCCGCCTCGATCCGATACTTGCGCCGCAGCCTCGGGTTGTAGAGCACGGCTTCGTCGACCAACTCGTACAGCGGTCCTTTGTCCTGCGGGCAGGCCAGGATCTCCAACAGCGCCGGGTCGAGTGCCATCCCCCAGACCCTACCGGCGGCCGGGGCCGACGGCCGCTATCCGGCGATGAGGTGGAGCACCTGCGCAACCCGGTCATCGCACTCGGCTCGCGTCGGCGCCTCGAGATTGAGACGCAGAAGCGGTTCAGTGTTCGACGGACGGAGGTTGAACCACCACTCCCCGCCGTCCACGGTGAGCCCGTCGAGGCGATCCTGTTCGTATCCGTGGTAGGCCGCCGCGACCCGCGCCATCACTGCGACCGCATCGGCGACCTCGGTGTTGATCTCGCCGGACGCCTCGTACCGCTCGAAGGGCCGGCGCAGCTCGGACAACGGGATCCCCGCAGCGCTCAACTGCTCGAGAACGATCAGCGAGGCGATGATCCCGGAGTCGGCTCGGAAGTTGTCCCGGAAGTAGTAGTGCGCCGAATGCTCCCCACCGAAGGCCGCCCCGGTCTCGGCCATCACCTGCTTGATGTAGGAGTGGCCCACCCGGGTCCGGACCGGGACACCACCGCGTTCGCGGACCACCTCGGGAACGGCTCGCGAGCAGATGCAGTTGTGCAGGATCGTCGCGCCCGGCTCCCGGGCGAGCACCCCGGCGGCGAGGATCGCCGTGGTCGTCGAGCCCGACAGACCCCGCCCCTGCTCGTCGACCAGGAACACCCGATCGGCATCGCCGTCGAACGCAAGGCCGACGTCGAAGCCTCCGGCGACCACTCGCCGCTGCAGATCGCGCTGGTTGGCCGGCTGGAGCGGGTCGGCGGGATGGTTGGGAAAGGTGCCGTCGAGTTCGGGATAGAGCACCTCGAGTTCGAAGGGCAACCCGGCGAACACCGCCGGCACCACCAGCCCACCCATGCCATTGGCCGTATCCGCCACGACGCGCAACCGCCGCAGTGTTGAGACATCGACGAACGACCGGACGTGGTCGGCAAACGCACCGAGCAGATCCTCGTGGCGCTCCGACCCGCGGGTGAGGGGCTTCGGAACCGGGGGCCCGGCCAGTTCCGCTGCAGCGGCATCGCGAACCCGGTCGAGGCCGGAGTCGAGACCGAGCGGGCGGGCCCCGCTCAGGCAGAACTTCATGCCGTTGTACTGGGCCGGGTTGTGGGACGCCGTGAGCATGATCCCCGGCGCGTCGAGACGGCCGGAGGCGAAGTAGAGAAGGTCGGTCGAAGCGAGGCCGAGATGCACGACATCGACGCCCCGGCTCGTGACACCGTCCGCGATCGCCGCCGCCAGCGCCGTCCCGCTGGGGCGCATGTCTCTCGCGAGCAGCACCGTATCGGCACCGCTGAACTGAGCGAAGGCCGAACCGATCGCCCGGGCCGAGGCCTCGTCGAGTTGATCGGGGACGACCCCACGGACGTCGTACGCCTTGAAGATTGCGTCGAGGGCAGGCATGGCAGCGGTCATGGTACGACCGCGCGTGGCGATCGGGACGACCAAACAGGCCGTCCGGTCAGATCGGCGGCGGGAGCGGAGGCGGTGGCGGCGTGTCCGCTCTGGTCGTTCCGTCTGGTTGGGCCATCGGGGGGACGGGTTCGCCCGCCGGTGGCGGCAAGACGGCGACGGCCGGACTCAGGGATGCCGTCGCCTCGTCCCCGGGAGGATCAGGATCCGCACCGGGGTCGTCGGGCCAGTCAAGCGGCGTCGTCTCTCCCACGAGGACGTCGGGTACGTCCGTCGGGACCGCAGGGTCGATGCCCCGCAACTGACCGTCTGGTTGGGTCACGTCCGGCTCGATGAACGGGCTGCGGATCACGCCGGCCGGGGTGCCCTCCTCGGTCGCGGCGACGACGCCGTGCGCTGCAGCGACCGATCGCAGTGGGCCGCGCCGCCACAGGACGACAAGGAGGGCGATCCCGACGACCGTGAGGCCGTACCCGGCGACGTCGAGCGCTGTGTAGCCGTACGTGAGCCGGACCGTGTTCGAGGTCGGCACGACGACCATGAAGTTCGGGGCAACCCGGTAGGGCCCTGAGGCTCCTTCCACCCGCCAATTCGGGAAGTAGCTGACCCGGACGAGCACCGGGACTCCGACCTTGTCGACGGTGAACCGCACCTCCTCGTCGTCGAGCCGCACGTCGCTGACCGTGACCGCCGGGAGCGGCACCTTGTCGACCGGCTGCTCCGCCGCAACGGTGCCCAGGTAACGAGCATCGGCGTCAGGGGTGCGCACCAGGTCGACACGCTGCCAGTCGGCCGGTCCGCTCGCGGCCGGCAACGCCGGCCAGTCGACGGGGGACTGGAACCACGAGGTCCCGAGTTCCAGCCAGGAATCACCGCCGTCGAGGACCCCCCGAGCGACGACGGGCTGGAACGGCAACGGGGAGACCAAGCCCCAGTCACGCACCTCGTACACATGCCACGGTCCGGTGACGGCGACTCTGGTGAGTTCGGGCTCCTGATCGGCTTTGGCGACCATCGCCGGGCGATAGGTGGCGTAATAGCGCACGCCCAGGTTGCGCAACTCGGTCACACCGCGGTCGAGGTCGCCGTCGTAGTAACGCAGTCTGCGCACCGGGTTCGACGCCCGCTCACTCACCGATGCCGAGGCGAGGAAGTGATACGGGGTCGTCGCCGAGGCCTCGAAGAACAGCCCTTCCATCGAACCGATGCAGCCGTCGGTCCAGAACGGCAGCAACATGAGGGCCATCGGCGTGCCGTACTTGTCCTGATCGTTGTTGTTCTCCCACAACGCCCGGCCGCAGCCGCGATCGCGCCCGAGGTCGCGCATCGTGGTCAGTAGCCCGTAGTACTCGCCGTAGGCCGCCTTTTCCTCGTATCCCTTGAAGTTCCACAACGCCCAGCCGCTCACGAAGCCCGCCGGGTCGTCCTTGCCCGCAGTGAACGGCCCCCAGGTGTAGCGACCCTCACCGTCGTAGGTACCCCCGGGAAGGTTCCGGAGGTGGAAGCCCATCGCCCCGACGGACGCAACACCCACTGCGATCGCACCCGCAGCGGAGACCCAGCGCGCAACCGGACGACTGCCCGGCCGGATGAGTCGGGCAAGGGCCTCGAAGACGACGACCACGCCGATGCCTGCGAGCAGGTAGCGGGACAGATAGAGGAACGGAAGCAACCGTGCGTTCCACAGTCGGTGTTGCGGCCAGATGCACGCCCACACGGCAAAGCCGACGCCGGTGATCCCGAGGAAGATGCCACCCTTCCAACGCCGCCAGATCGAGACCCCAAGGCCCACTGCGGCCAGGACGAACAGCGCCCGGTCGATCGTCGTCGACTGTGGGAAGAGCATCTCCCAGTACGAGTCGGCCCGCTTGCCGTCGGGCGTACGGCCGTACGGGAGCGACGGCCGACGCTCGTAGTACATGTCGGTCGTGTAGTCCGCGGTCAGGTTCAGGAAGTTCGACAGGAAGCCCGGGAGCATCCAGAACATCGTGAGCAGCGAACCGGGCACGCCGACGGAGACCCCGTACCACAGGCGAGTCCGCCACCGGCGGTCGCGCCGCTCGAGATGGACGAGCACGAGCAGGACCGCACCCACGGCGGCGAAGATCGCCACGATGCCGTGGCACAGCGCCGCCACGGCGAACAGCACGGCGTTGAGCACTCGCCACCGACCGGTCTCGAGACCACGGGCGAACGTGCCGAAGAAGAGCATCGTCAACGAGAGGCTCACGGAGAAGGAGAACTCCCCTGCCATCGTCGAGGCGATGTTCCCTCCGAAGATGAGGAAGGTGTCGTCGAAGAGGAAGAACGTCGCGCCGACGGCGAACAGGGCAGGTACCGGGAACGGGAGACGGGAGAGCCGACCGAACGCCCAACTCGTCACCGGAAGCGTGACGAGCCCGAGTATCGAGATCAGCTTGAGCGAAACGCCGTAAGGCAGGACCACGTCGAGCAGCACGACGACCAGCGCCGGGACCACCATGTAGAAGTGGTACATCGGGAAGCCGGCGTACCAGTCGTGCGACCACCCCGACAGCCGGAAGTCGGGCAAGAGGTGGTCGCGCAGGAACGCAGGCCCCCAGACGTGTGCACCAAGGTCCCCGCCCGCCGGCGTGGTGTCGGTGAACACCCAGTCCGGGTGGAGTTGGAACAGGGTGTAGAGCGCGCAGCCAACGACCACTACGGCGGTCACGACCTTGTCGATCGTCGCCCACCGGGGCGTGTCGATCCCGGCCTCCGTGGCTGCTGTCGCAGGTGGCGTCCCGCCCTCGTCGTCGGCGAAGACGGCGTCGGTCGTCTGACCGAGCGCAGGGTCGTCGGTTGACTGGTTCATGACGGCGCGATGCTGCCACAGGCTCGCCGTGCGGGCCCCTGCGGTCGCCGACCCGTCGTCAGGTCAGGGCGTGGGCCAGCAGCGTCGTTCCGTTGAACCCGGCGTGGATCGCGATCGGCATCCCGAGTCGACCGGTGTACTGCGCGGCGTAGCCGGCGACGAGACCGAACATCACGAGCGCCGGGAAGGTGGTCCAGTTGAAATGGATCGCCGCGAACATCACTGTCGACCCGACCAGCGCAATCGGATCCCGGTAGCGATTGCGGAGGGACCGCAGGACGAGACCGCGGAAGAACAACTCCTCCACGACCGGAGCACCGACCACGACGAGTACCACCAGGAGCACGATGCCCGCGCCGTGCGCCTGATCCGTCAACTCGCGAGCGCTCGACTCCACCTCTCCCACGTCGATGCGGAGTACCCCGTCGAGGCCGGACACCTCGAGCCCCTTGTAGAGCAACGGCACGAACACCAGCTGCAGGATGCCCCCGACGACGATCCCGATGCCGTCGACCGGCCGCACGTGGACGCCGTAATCGTCACGCCATCGACCGGTGCCCCACACCCTGCTGATCGCGACGACGACGGCGAACTGCGCCGACCACAGCGGGACCTGCGCGACGAAGGTGACCCACAGCGGCACCTGGGCGCGCGGTGTCCCCGAGTAACCGAAGGCGGCGACGACCAGCGCAGCACCGAGCACCCCGAGCACGAACGCCGCGAGCCAGCCGAGCACGGCGTGGCCCACGTGGAATCGGTGGTCGTCACGCGTCGGACGCACGGCGGCGCAGCCTACGGTCCGACCGTGGATTGCACGCCGATCAGGCGGCCACGGGCGACCGGCGGTCCACCAACGTCCACCCGTGGGGCACCCGGACACGCGCCGCGTGGCCCGAGCAGAGGTCGTACCGATGCGGCTCCCGCTCCCCGGAAAGACCGTCGATCCAGGCCGTCCCCGAGGCGTAGTGGTAGGTCAGCGTGGCCTCGGCCGGCTCGGCGCAGGCGGGGCGGGAGCACTGACGCATCCTGAGGACGCTAGCGACGGGCGCGACGCCGTAGGTGGATGCCGGCGTGCCGTGTGAACAACGGCCTCCACGACCGCCCACCGACGACGCGCAGCCGTAGCATTGCAGCATGCCCACTCTTCCTCCGCCCCCTCCACCGCCCTCGCGCGGCCCGGGCGGGCCCGTTCCCCCGCCGCCTGGTGGCCCGGGGAATGGTGGACCCGGCGCCGGTCCAGGTCCAGACCGCCGCGCGAACCGCCCGAGTTCGGGCAAGCCGAGTTCCGGACTGCCCCGGTGGTCGGTCTGGATCCTCATCGGCATCGTGCTCGCGCTGCTGCTGGGCACCCAACTGCTCGCCGAGGACCAGGGCAGCCGAATCGGTTACTCGGACCTCCTCGAGCGAGCAAAGTCGGGCCAGGTAAGCGAAGTCCAGTACAACAACTCGTCGGCGACGATCACCGGCACCCTCAAGACAGGGGAGAAGTTCACGACGACGGGACTCATCCCGTTCCCGGATGCCGACCTCGCCCTCCTGCGCGAGTCCGGCGTGCGCATCGAGCCGCGCACGCCGTCATCCAACTGGTTGTCGAGCCTGATCCCGCTCCTGCTGCCCGTGATCTTGATCATCGGATTCCTCGTCTGGATGCAGCGGCGGGCCGCCGGTCAGATGGGCAACGTGATGTCGATCGGGCGGAGCCGGGCCAAGGCGTACACCACCGACAAGCCCTCGACGACCTTCGCCGACATCGCCGGATACGACGGCGTGAAGCAGGAGATCCGAGAGGTCGTCGACTTCCTGCGGATGCCGGAACGGTTCAAAGAGATCGGTGCCCGGGTGCCGAAGGGCATCCTGCTCGTCGGTCCTCCCGGTACCGGCAAGACGCTGTTCGCCCGTGCCGTGGCCGGCGAAGCCGGGGTCGGCTTCTTGTCGGTCACCGGCTCGGACTTCATGGAGATGTTCGTCGGGGTGGGCGCCAGCCGGGTACGCGACCTGTTCCAACAGGCCCGCAAGATGGGCAAGGCGATCATCTTCATCGACGAGATCGATTCGATCGGCCGCAAACGCGGTGCAGGTCTCGGCGGCGGTCACGACGAGCGCGAGCAGACGTTGAACCAGATGCTCGCCGAGATGGACGGCTTCGAGACCTCCGAGGGCATCGTCATCATGGCCGCGACGAACCGGCCCGACATCCTCGATCCGGCGCTGCTGCGGCCCGGCCGTTTCGACCGCCAGATCGTGGTGCCGCTCCCGGAGTTCGAGGAACGTCTGGCGATCCTGAAGGTGCACAGCCGCGACAAGCGCCTCGGGGCCGACGTCGACTTGGAGACCATGGCACGGGCGACGCCCGGCATGTCGGGTGCCGACCTGGCGAACCTTGTCAACGAGGCGGCGCTGTTCGCCGTCCGACGCGGCTCACGGGAGATCGAGCGGTTCGACTTCGAGAACGCCCGTGACCGAGTGGTGATGGGGGCTCGGCGCGAGAGCCTGGTGCTGTCGGCCGAAGAAAAGCGGGCCACTGCGTACCACGAGGCGGGTCATGCCGTGCTCGCCACGGTGCTTCCGCACTCGGACCCTCTCCACAAGGTGACGATCCTTCCGCGTGGCATGGCCCTCGGCGTCACCTGGACGCTCCCCCAGGAACGACACACGTACTCCAAGGAGTTCTTCGAGGACGTGATCTGCAAGGCCATGGGTGGTCGCGTCGCCGAGGTGGTCGTGTTCGGGCAACTCAACTCCGGCGCCGCAAACGACCTCGAGCAGGCGACCGGTATCGCCCGCCGCATGGTCCGGGAGTGGGGCATGAGCGACCAGGTCGGCCCGATGGCGTGGCACAGCCAGCAGCAGGTGTTCCTCGGCGAAGACCTGATGACGAGCGGGCGCGAGTACTCCGACGAGACAGCTCGGCTCATCGACACCGAGATCTCCTCGATTCTGCGCAACCAGGAGCAGCGGGCACGGGAGGTCCTGCTCAAGCACCGCCGCGGGCTCGACCTGATCGCGCAGGCCCTGCTCGAGAAGGAGACCATCGACGGCGCCGAGGTCGGCCAGCTCATCCAGCAGGGGCTCACGCCGGCACCGACGCAGGTGTGATCTCGTGCACACCCGGGATCGGGGTGCGCGAGGATGGCAGGCGTGCCCATCACGCCCACGCCCTACATCTGGATGAACGGCAACCTCGTCGAGTGGGACAAGGCCCAGGTTCATCTGCTGACCCATACGCTCCACTACGGCAGCGGGGTGTTCGAGGGGATCCGCGCCTACGAGACCGAACGAGGCCCGGCGATCTTCCGGTTGACGGACCACATCGCCCGCCTTCACAACTCCGCGAAGATCCTGATGATGCCGATGCCGTACTCGGTCGAGGAGCTCGTCCAGGCCTGCAAGGACACCGTGCGCTCCACGGGGCTCCCGAGCTGTTACGTCCGGCCGATCGCCTATTACGGCTACGGCGAGATGGGGCTGAACACCTTGCCGTGCCGTGTCGACGTCGCCATCGCCTGCTGGCCATGGGGCGCTTACCTGGGCGAGGACGCGGTCAGCAAGGGCGTCCGCATGAAGATCAGCTCCTGGACCCGGCACGATCACAACACCATGCCTCCGGCGGCGAAGACCACCGGGAATTACGTGAACTCGTCGCTGGCCAAGGTCGAGGCGCTCAAGGCGGGCTACGACGAGGGGATCATGCTCAACCCGTCCGGCCTCGTCGCCGAGTGCACCGGAGAGAACATCTTCGTGGTCCGCAACGGCCGGATCATCACCCCGCCGCTCACCGCTGGCGCTCTCGAGGGGATCACCCAGGGATCCGTCATGGCCATCGCTCGGGATCTCGGCTTCGACGTCGTCATCGACGACCTCGCCCGCAGCGACCTCTACATCGCCGAGGAGATGTTCGTGTGCGGCACGGCCGCCGAGGTCTCTGCGGTGAACTCCGTCGACGACCGTGCCATCCCGTGCCCCGGCCCGGTCACCAAGGCCATCGCCGAGGAGTACGCAAAGGCCGTCCGCGGGCAGATCGACCGCTACAAGGACTGGGTCGAGTACGTCGACTGAGCCTCGGTCGAACGCTCTGCCGCACCGCAAGCCGGGCCGGGGCGCGTTGCGACAGGACCACGCCCCATGGCAGCATGCACGACCGTGACGCCCCACTTCGGCATCTTCATCATTCGGTAGCGCACGGCCACCCGCCGTGCGCTCAGAGCCGCCCCCTGGGGCGGCTCCTTCCTTTTTCCGCCCAACTGCCGATCCACCAACCAGACGACGACACAGGAGCCCACCGCCATGAGCCGCATCGAGATCTTCGACACCACCCTTCGGGACGGGTGCCAGCTCGAGGGCATCTCCGTCACCGTCGACGACAAACTGCGCATCGCCGAGCAACTCGACGCGCTCGGGGTGACCTTCATCGAGGGCGGCTGGCCCGGCGCCAACCCGAAGGACGAGGAGTTCTTCCGGCGCGCAGCGTCGGAACTCCAGCTCGTCAATGCCACGCTCGTCGCCTTCGGCTCGACGCGGCGGCCCAAGGGTAAGGTCGACGACGACCCGACCCTTCGGCACCTCGTCGACGCCGGTACCGGCGCCGTGTGCATCGTGGCCAAGTCCTGGGACTATCACGTCACCGACGCGTTGCTCACCTCGCTCGATGAAGGCGTCGCGATGGTCGGGGAATCCGTCGGGTTCCTCACCGCCAACGGCAAGCAGGTCCTCGTCGACTGCGAGCACTTCTTCGACGGCTACAAGCGCAATCCCGAGTTCTCGATGCGGGTCCTCGAAGCCGCGGTGATCAACGGTGCGACCCACTTGGTGCTCTGCGACACCAACGGAGGATCGCTGCCCTTCGAGGTCGAGTCGATCGTCGCCGAGGTCGTTCGCGCCTTCGGGGACACGGTCACGGTCGGTATCCACTGCCACGACGACACCGGATGCGCCGTGGCGAACTCCCTCGCCGCCGTGCGAGCGGGAGCCCGACACGTGCAGGGCACGATGAACGGCCTCGGTGAGCGCACGGGCAACGCCAACCTGTGCACGATCATCCCGAACCTGACGCTCAAGATGGGGTTCGAGACGCTGCCCGAGGGTCGACTCGAACGGCTGACCTCCGTCAGCCATCACGTCGCCGAACTGGTGAACAAAGCCGTCGACCCGCAGGACCCCTACGTCGGGGTCGGCGCGTTCACCCACAAAGCGGGGCTCCACGTATCGGCCATCGCCCGTGCGCGCGACGCCTACGAGCACGTTGCGCCCGAGCTGGTCGGCAACGGCACCCGATTCGTGGTGTCGGAGATGGCGGGCAAGGCGACGATTGCAGTCAAGGCGACCGAACTAGGCCTTGATCTGGACGGCCCGGCCGTCAACCAGGTGATCGACGAACTCAAGCGCCTCGAGCACGAGGGCTTCCACTTCGAGGCCGCCGACGCGTCGCTCGAGTTGCTGATGCGGCGGGCGACCGGCTGGACCCAGCCGTTCTTCACCGTCGAGTCGATTCGCGTGATCACCGAGGAAGCGACGAACGGCTCGTTCACCACCGAAGCCACGGTGAAGGTGCACGTCGGAGGTGAACGCGTGATCGCCACTCGGGAGGGCAACGGCCCCGTCAACGCTATCGACGCTGCGCTGCGGGCCGCGATCGCGGGCCGCTTCCCGACGTTGTCTCGCGTCCACCTGACGGACTACAAGGTACGCATCCTCGATTCGGCCCGAGGGACGGGCGCCGTGGTCCGCGTGCTGCTCGATGCCACCGACGGGGAACGTTCGTGGTCCACGATCGGCGTGTCGGAGAACATCATCGAAGCGTCGTGGCAAGCGCTCAGCGACTCGGTCGTCTACGCGCTGGTCCACGCCGGTGCAGCGTCGGTCGATCTGGCACACTGATCGTCGCATGGCCGCCCCCAAGTTCGTCCCCGTCCCGCCCACCGACCGGGCCCGCGGTTACGAGTCGCCCGACCACGTGCCCGATTCCTGGCGGCCCGATCGGCCGGCCGAGATCCGCGGCCGCCAACCCCAGGGTTCCCGACTGGGTTTCCAGGGGCCCGACCAGGGGTTCGGGATCAGGATCGCCGAGTCCTTCCGCAGCAAGGTCCAAACGGGTTCGGGCGAGTCCGTCGACGATGCGCTCCGTGGCGCACTGCTGATCGGGCTCCGTCGTGCCTCGCTGTTCGGACGGGCACCCGTTGTCCACGACCTGTCGATCGCCCTCACCATCTGGGGTTGGCTCGACCCTGCGCCGCCGGCCGAGCTGATCACCGCCCGTCGCTCCGCCTTCGCCGGGGTGGCGAACACCGCTCATCACTACGAGCACGGTCGTGCGTTGGTCGATCAGGTCCCCGAGGCAACACTGCGGATGACCCCGCAGCAGGTGGCTGCCGCCTACCCGGGGCGCTGGCAGGAGCTGACCGGCGCCCACTGAGGCCGGACGGCGCGCGCCAGGAGCCTCCAGCCGACCAACGTCGCGCCGGTGAACCCCGACGCCACCACGACGAAGCCAAGCGCGAGTCCTCGGTCCCAGACGAGCGCCCGCAGCGTGAAGCCCACGGCCAGCGTGATCATCCACACTGGTACCGCAGGTCGCCATGCCGTCGGGTGACGCCACGTCCGGGCAGCCATCCAGGCGACGACCAGGCCGATCAGGAACGGTGCTGCAACGGTGACAACATCGCTGACGGCGTCGTCGGTGCCGTGGGAGCGGCGACCGGCGAGCGCGAACCCGAGCAGCGCCACCACGTCGATCAGGGCGGCGACCACCACGCGGCGGCTCATACGAGACGCACCGGCAGGGTGCGCAGGCCACGGCCGAGCAGAGTGCCGCCATGCTCGAGGGCGTCGGTAGCGAGCTCGATCGTGCCGAATCGCCGCAGCAGGCCGTTGAAGGCGATCGTGGACTCGAGCCGGGCGAGCGGGGCGCCGAGGCAGAAGTGCAGCCCGTATCCGAATCCGACATGCTTGGCGGCATCCGGCCGATCGAGTCGCAACGTGTCGGCGTCGTGTCCCCAGAACGCCGGGTCACGATTGGCCGACGCCACGCCGAGGAACACGGTCTGACCGGCGCGCAAGGACTGACCGTGGCGGTCGTGGTCGCGAGCCACGATGCGCACCATCAGCTTGGTCGACCCGTCGTAGCGCTGGAGTTCCTCCCCCGCCCCGGCGATCGCACCAGGCTGCTCGCGGAGCCATCGGAGTTGGTCCGGATGGCTAAGGAGTGCGTAGACGGCGTTGCCGACGAAGTTGGTCGTGGTCTCGTGGCCGCCGAAGAGGAGCAGGGTGAGCGCGCCGACGAGTTCGGACGGCGACAGACCGTTGCCGTCCTCGCTCCCGGTGACCGCAATCAGCGCGGAGATGAGGTTGTCGGCCGGATCTGCGGTGTACCGATCGATGAGCCACGAGAAGTACTCGGCGAACTGGGCGCTCCCGGCCGCAGCGGCCTCGGCCTGGTCGGGCCGGTTCGACGCACCGAACACGATGGCTGCGAGCTGGGCCGACCAGGTCTTGAAGCGATCACGGTCCGCGGGCGGCACGCCGAGAAGCTCGGCGATCACGATCGCGGGCAGAGGGAAGGCGAAATCGGCGATCAGGTCGACACTGCCACGCTCGGCGACCGTGACGGCCATGCCGTCGCAGAGCTCCTCCACGAGGGACTCGACCCGCGGTCGGAGGCTCTCGACCATGCGAGGGGTGAAGGTCCGTCGCAGTGGCGCCCGGAGCCTCTCGTGGTCCGGCGGGTCGTGGAACACCATCCAGCCCCGCAGCAGCTCGAACGTCTGCCCCAGCAAGGCCCGGCGGCGCTCGTCGAGACGACGCTCGAGCGGCGTGAGCCGGTCCGAGGACAGGTTGGCGGCATCCCGGAATCCTGCGTGGACCGCCTCGTAGGTGGAGAGGAACCAAGCATGGTGCTCGGGAAGCCACACCAGCGGCCCGGCCTCTCGCAGGTCGGCGTAGACGGCATAGGGGTCGGCGAGCGTCGTGGGGTGCAGCAGGTCGGTGATCACGCCCGGCGCTCCAGGATCGTTACCGCGCACGCCGCTTCCTCGAGACCCATCACACCGCCACCGTTCTCGGCGAGTGCGATCCGAGCCTCGGAGACCTGTCGGGCGCCCGCCTCACCCCGCAGCTGCGTGACGAGTTCGTGGATCATCGAGAGCCCGGTCGCGCCCACGGGGTGACCTTTGGACACGAGACCTCCGGAGGTGTTCACCGGGATCGAGCCGCCGGGGCCGGTCGCACCTGACGCCACGAACGGGCCGCCTTCCCCGTCCTCACAAAAGCCGAGCATCTCACACTGGTAGAGCTCGCAGAACGACGTGGCGTCGTGCACCTCGGCGACGTCGACATCGGCGGGCCGCACCCCGGCGAGATGGTAGGCCCGCCGCGCGGCGTGCCGCGCGAGCGACGGCTCCTCGATGGCTCGGTACCGACCGCCGACCAGCGCCGTCGCAGCCACCCGAACCGCACGTGCACGGACAGCCTCGGGAAGACCAGCGAGCACGTCGTCACCGACCACGATGGCGGCCGCCGCCCCGTCTCCGATCGGCGCGCACATGGAGCGGGTCAACGGCCAGGAGACCGGCCGGTCGGCGAGCACTTCCTCCACGGTCATCGCAAAGCGATACTGGGCGTTGGGGTTCAGCACCCCGTAGGTGTGGTTCTTGGCAGCTCCGGCGGCGATCTGCGCCTGGGTCGTACCCCAACGCCTCATGTGCACGGCCGCCTGGAGGGCGTAGGTGTCCATGAACATGGTGCGGCCGGGCCCCTGCTCGAACGAGCACCCGGCGTACGCCGCCGCCTTGTCGTACTCCCGGACCAAGCGTGGGAGATCGAAGTTGTCGACACCGGCGCCAAAGGAGTCGAACACCTGCTGGCGTACCGCCGGATCGGTGTCGGCGCCGGCCCGGGCGATCTTCTCGACGCCGATGGCCAGCGACATCCGGGCGTCCCCGCTACGGATGTCCTTCACCGCCGCGAACAACGCCATCGACGCCGTCGCACAGGCCCCCTCGACGTTGACGATCGGCACACGAGCCGGGAACAGCCCCTCGTCGACCATTTCGACGGTGCACACCTGCCCACGGATGCCCCCCTGGCCCCAGGTGTGCATCAGGCAGTTCCCGAACCACACGGACTCGATGTCGATGCCGCCGGAGCCGCCTAGGCCAGCATCCTCGAGGACCCCGAGGTAGGCCTCGCGGGTCAGGTCCTTGAAGCTGTCATCGGTGCGCTTGCCGAACCGGGACGTCCACGCACCGATGATCCAGGCATCACCCATGCCGTCGATGCTAGGGCTCAACGGGCGACGAGCCCGTGGAGCTCGACGACCACCACCGGCACGACCGTCGTCGTCGTCGCGTCGACCACCGGCCCCGGGGCACCGGCGACGACGGTCGAGATCCGCCATCGGATGGTGGCCCGCGCGGACCAGCGAGCCTTGCCTTCGACCGCCGGGGTGTGCCGATAGGTGACCCGGCACGGGCTGTCGGAATCGGCGTCCGAAGCGTGCCACGGCCGGCCGGGCCCGGGGCACGACACCGGTCCATCGCCCCGGGCCCCGTCGCCGGGCTCGAACTCGAGTGCAACCGGTTCGGCCCGTGCGCGGGCGACCGCACCGGGGACGGCGGCGACCGCCTCGATGGGGGCCCACCCGGCCGTCCAGAACCACGTCGGCAGCTGCGTGACGCTGCGAAGGGCTGGGGACAACATCACCTCCGGCCGGGGCAGGGCGCGCCGGGCCCGATCCGCAGCAACCTCGGCCAGCAGGCCCGGGGCGACCGTCGGCACCCAGATCGCCGAGCCGATGCCGTCACAAACCCGCAGGTAGAGGACCCAGACCACCCCGTTACCATCAACCTCTACTACACCTTCAGGCCTGTGGACAGGATCGACGGGTGGCGTCCACGAACACTGTGGAGAACCGAAGGCGCCGTTCGAGAATCGCTGGATCCAGGCATGCACGGCATCCTGTTCGACACCACCGCCGCCGCTCGTGTCGGCATGGGCCAGGGGAGCTCGCGCGGTGCATCCCAGACCGACGGCAGCCACGACAAGGGCCGTTCGCCACCGGCCCGAACGGCGCACGCGAACGCCAGACTGCGCGATCAGGCCCCGCACCGGTCGGCCCCCTCCTGCCACGAGACCTCCTCTACCTCGGTCCGTTGCCATCCGGTCGGCCCGCGGACGAGCACCACCCGGCGCCGAACCGTTGCGAGCACATCGTCGAGCACCACCCGCTCCCCCGGCACGGGTCCGGGTCGGAACAGGATCCCATCGCTCGCCGTGCAGCTCTCCACTTCGACGGCGCCGTCGGGGCGTCGCCGTCCTCGCTCGACCACGGTCCGATCGATCCCCAGTGGTCCGGGAGCAACCCGCCAGCCGGCGCGGCGCCATCGCTCGATCCCGGCGATCCACCGGTCGGCCACGGCGCCGGAAGCGAAGGCCCGCAACGACTCCGGATCAGCGTCCGGGAGACCTCGCACAACGGCGAGGTACCACCGCTCCGACGCCAGGAAGTCGCCGATCGCCGACGCCAGGACGTCCGCGTCAGGGTCCGACGGGGCCGACAACACCGGCAAGACCGCCGACGGTTCCGAGGCCCCCTCCGGCGACGCGCTCGGTGGCGGACCCGTGCGCAGGGATTCGACACCATCGGGCCACACCATCGAGCGACCACCCGTACCGGAGCAGGCGGAGACCCCGAGGCTCGACAGCATCCCGATCATCGCCACTGCGGTCCCCCGCCGCACGGGAGAAGCCTCGCGGATCGAGCGCAGGGAGGGGTCAGATCCGTGGCAAGGATCCGTCAACTCCTGCCTACGCTGCCGTCGTGGCACCACGCGTCCGGGATGTCGTTCGCGGCGGACCACGCGCGGTGGACGCCGCCGACCTCGAGCTCGCCGCAGTCGTCGCCGTATCGGGCCGGAGTCGGGCCCAGCTCGCCCTCCCGGTCGGAGCAGCGCCACGCTGCCGGCTCTTCAGTCCTCGGGCCGTCGTACTCTCCGAGGTGCTCCCCGTGCTCGAACGCCTCGGCGTGGCCGTGGAAGACGAGCGCGCCTACCTCATCGACGACGTCGCAGGCGAGAGTGCGCCCGCGAGGGTCGTGCTGTCCGACCTTGGTCTGCGGGAAGTCGTTCGGGCGGCGGACCCGGCCGTCGCCGCCACCTGGGAGCGAGCGGTTGCCGCAGTGTGGGACGGCGATGCCATCGACGACGACCTCAACCGCTTGGTTCTCGCGGGTGGGCTGACCCTTCGCGATGTCCATGTCGTACGGACCTACGCCCGCTGGGTCCACCAAGCGCTCGTTCCGCACTCACTCGCCACCATCGAACGAGCCCTCGTCGAGCAGGCCGAGCTGGCCGCCGGGTTCGTCGAGCTGTTCGACCACCGCTTCGATCCTGACCGTTCCGGTGCCGGGATCCCCGCCGACCTCATCGCCGGGCTGCGCGCCGGCATCGACGCCGTCGAGCGGCTCGACCACGACCGAATCCTGCGCGCCGTCCTCGCCGCTATCCAGGCAACGGTCCGGACGAACGCCTTCCGAACGGACGATCCGCTCGAGCTCGGACCCCGCCGGGCCCTGGCATTCAAGCTCGATCCGTCGCAGCTCCACGACCTTCCCACGCCCCGGCCGTTCCGCGAGATCTGGGTCTGCGGCCGCGACGTCCAGGGTGTCCACTTGCGCGGTGGCCCGGTCGCCCGCGGTGGCCTGCGCGCCAGCGACCGCAGCGACGATCTCCGAACCGAGATCCTCGGTCTCATGCGGGCCCAGATGGCGAAGAACACCGTGATCGTCCCGGTCGGCGCAAAGGGCGGATTCGTCCTGAGCTCTCCACCGCACGAGCCCGGATCACGGCCCGACGCCGTCCGTGCGGCCTATCGCACCTTCGTCGCTGCCCTCCTCGACGTCACCGATTCCCTCCAGGGTGATGTCGTCGTCCCCCCGCCCGGCGTCGTTCGCCACGACGGGGACGACCCGTATCTCGTCGTGGCGGCCGACAAGGGCACCGCTTCGTTCAGCGACGACGGCAATGCCGTCGCCGCCCGTTACGGCTTCTGGCTCGGCGACGCGTTTGCCTCCGGCGGCAGCACGGGCTACGACCACAAAGCGCTCGGCATCACGGCTCGCGGCGCATGGGAGAGCGTACGAGCACACGCTCGGCACCTCGGTCTCGACCCCGACACGGCCCCTCTGACGGTGGTCGGTATCGGCGATCTCTCGGGCGACGTGTTCGGCAACGGCATGCTTCAGTCCGACGCGCTGCATCTCGTTGCGGCGTTCGACCACCGCCACGTCTTCCTCGACCCGGACCCCGATCCGATGGTCGCCGCCGCCGAGCGACGACGGATGGTCAGGCTGCCGAGGTCCAGCTGGCACGACTACGACCCGGTCACCATCTCTCCTGGCGGGGGTGTGTGGTCTCGCTCGGCCAAGTCGATCCCGCTCAGTGCTCGCGTCCGCGAGGTCCTCGGTATCGAGGTTGCCGAGCTCACCCCGGACGAACTCGTGCGGGCCATCCTGTGCGCGCCGGTCGACCTGTTGTGGAACGGCGGGATCGGCACCTTCGTCAAGGCCACGGACGAGACCGACGACGAGGTCGCCGATCACACGAACGACGCCGTGCGGGTAGACGGTCGTGAGTTGCGGTGCCGGATGGTTGCCGAAGGGGGAAACCTCGGGTTCACCCAGCGGGCGCGGGTCGAATACGCCCTAGCTGGCGGCCTCATCAACACCGACGCCATCGACAACTCTGCCGGCGTCGATTGTTCCGACCACGAGGTGAACCTCAAGATCCTCCTCGACCTCGCCGTGCGCGCAGGCCAACTCGATGTGGTGGCCCGGAATCGGCTCCTCGCCGACGTGACCGAAGCGGTTGCCGAGGCGGTTCTCGACGACAACCGAGCCCAGGTAACGGCGCTCGCCGTCGCCCGCCGGCAGGCCGGGCCGATGGCTGCCGTCCACGCTCGCCAACTCGCGTCCCGGGCCCCACAACTCGCCGCTCACGCGCTCCCCGACGAGGCCGAGTTCGCACGCCGTTCCCGGTCCGGACTCGGGCTGACCACCCCGGAGTTCGCCGTGCTCCTCGCCGACGTAAAGGCGACCGCCACCGTCGAAATCCTTGTCAGCGCGCTTCCCGACGATCCCGCCGCCCTGCCGGCTCTTCGTGCGTACTTCCCGCCTCGGGCCGTCGAGATCGCGGCGCGGCACTTGCCGAACCACCGCCTGCGACGCGAGATCATCGCAACACGGTTGGGGAACGACCTGGTCAATCGCATGGGGGTGTCCTTCCTGTTCCGCCTGGGTGAGGAAACCGGCTTCACCACTGCAGAGATCACCCGGGCCCACCTTGCTGCGGCGACCGTGTTCGATCTTGCGGATCGATGGGAGGCAGCCGCCGATGGAGGCGGGCCCGAAGGGACCCGGCTGGACGCGTTGCTTCGGCTGAGGCGCCTCGTGGAGCGGTCGACCCGGTGGCTGCTGCGGGAGGAGGGCCCCGCACTCGAGGTCGACGCCGTGTCGGCCCGCTACCGGCCGGCTGCAGTCGAGCTCGACGCCTCGCTCCCGCTGATCCTCGCCCGCAGCGGGTCGTCGATGCACCCGATCGATCTCCTCCACCTTGCGCTGCCCGCAGCACGGATCTCGGCCTCCACGCACAGGACGGTCTGCGACCTTTGGAGTACGGCTGCACTCGTCATCGAGCGTCTTGATCTCACCTGGCTCGTCGAAGCCGTCTGGCAGCTCCCCCGGTCCACACGTTGGGAGGCGCTCGCACGGATCCAACTACGCGACGAGCTCAGCGACGCAATCCTCCGGCTCGCCGTCGGAACGGGGATGCTTCCACCCGACCCAACCGAGCCGGCCTGGCTCAGCTGGCTCGAGCGCAACGAACGCAGCGTGCGCCGGCTGGGCGAGGTCCGCGCCCTGCTCGATCGCGGCGACCGCGCCGGCCTAGCCGGGCTCAGCGTCGCGGTCAGCTACCTCGACCAGTTCGATCGAGCCCGGTGATCCTCAGCGGCCCGGTCGATCCTCCACACGGAACTCGAACACCTCGATCTCCTCCTCGTCGGGCGCATGATCGGGCGCACGACGAAGCCGCGGGATTCGGGACAGCCATCGAGCACCGACCCCCGCCAGGCCGTCTGGGAAACGAGCCGCCACGATCACCAGGCCGAGACCGCTGACGAGGTACTGCGCATCACGCACCGCTTGCCCGTCACCGATGAGCCCGAACACGAACCCCGAGGGCGCGAGTGCCCCGGCCACGAGTGCGCCGGCCAAGCTACCCACACCGCCGAGGTAGGCCAGGGAGAGCACCTGCAACCCTTGCGTGGCCTCGAATCCTACCGAGTTGAACGAGGTGTAGACGTAGGCATAGAGGACGCCCGCCACCGCAGCGACGAGCGCTGCCAGGGCGTTGGCCTGCAGCTTGGCGCGCACGACGTCGATGCCGCTCGCAGCGGCCGCCCGCTCGTTCGCCCGCACCGCCAGCAGCCGCCGGCCAAGCGTCCCCCGCCGAAGGTTCGCGACCAGCAGGAACAGACCGCCGACCACAGCGAGGACCAAGAGGCCGAACGGCCGCTGCGGATACTCGAGGCCGAGGATCCCGAAATCGACGCCGAACACGACGGGAGGGGGCACGTTCGCCATCCCGTCGTTGCCGAGCAGGATCCCATTCCGGAACAGGAGCTGTTCCGCTGCCACCGCGAACGCAAGGGTGACGACGGCAAGCTGCACACCCCGGATGCGCACCGCAGGGAGCCCGACGATCACGCCGACCAGGGTGGTGACCCCGATGGCGAGCAGCGGGCTCACCGGAAACGGGATGCTCCGTTCGTCGGCAAAGTGCGCGCAGAGGTACGCACCGAGACCGGCGAATGCCATCTGTCCCAGGGACACCTGGCCGACGAAGCCGGTCAGCACGACGACCGACAGCACGAGCGCCGCCATCACCAGGCTTTGGATCAACGCAAGCCGGATGCCCGAATCACCGAAGAGCAGGATGCCCGCGGCCCCGGCGAAAGCGAGGAGGACCGGCACGAGCCGAACCGCCGGAGCAGGTGAGCGCGGTTGGCGGGTCTCGATGAGCTGTCCGCGACGGGGAAGGCTCGTACCCGTCACGGCGAGCGCAAGGATGATCACCACGAGGGGAACGACGGTGTCGAACCCGCCCCGCAGGAACTGGGGAACCTGCTCCTCGGAGGTGATCCGCACGGCCATGGCCTGGAACGAGCCGAGCATGAGGCCAACCGCACACGTGATCCCGATGAACCGGAGCCGGCCGGCGAGCGCCGCAGCGAGCGCTGGGATCACGAAGTAGCTGTACGAGAAGGGGTTCACCCCGGCAATCGGTGTCACCAGGATCCCGGCGAGGGAGGTCGCGGCACTGGCGAGCGCCCAGTTCGCCGTCGCCAAGCGGGACGGCGACAGTCCGATGAGGAGTGCCCCCTTCTCGGATTCCGCCGCTGCGCGGGTCGCCAGGCCAAACCGGGTGTAGCGACCCATCGCCCACAGCCCGACGCCGCCCACCAGCACGCAGAGGGCCAACCACAACCGGTCGCGGGGAAGGGTGCGTCCGAAAAGGGTGACGAGCTCGTCGGGCAACAGCGGCTTGGTCCGCCGGAACGCCAGACCAAAGCGGAGGATCGCGATGCCCTGGAGGACGATCGTCAGGCCGATCGACGCAACCAGCTTGGTCACCGGCGGGGAATCGCGCATCGGGTTGAACACGAGGAGTTGGGCGGCCAAGCCGACCACCACCCCGACGGCGAGGGCGATGATGATCGCGACGGGCGTCGGAACCTTGCCGACGTCGATCTCGGCCGGAACGATCACCAGCGGCAGCACCAGGACGCCGGTGTCCCGGAGCGTGACGAACACCAGCGCGGCGATCATGGCGATCGAACCCTGCGCGATGTTGACCACACCACTCGCCCGGTTGACGAGCACGATCGACATCCCGATCGCCGCATAGACGGCGCCGGTACCGAATCCGAACAGTAAGAACGACAGGGTCGCCGACACGTCGAGTTCCCTGCCGTCAGTTGGGGCTAGTGCCCGCCACCGAGGTAGCTCGCCTCCAGCAGATCGCGCCGGGACCGCAACTCGTCGGCGGTGCCTTCGAGCACCAGGTTGCCATGGTTCATCACGTAGCCGCGGTCGGCGATCGACAGCGCCATGTGTACGTGCTGCTCCACGATGAGCACCGCGGTGCTCGTTTCGTTCGCGATCCGGCGCACGATCGGCATCATGCGCTCGACGATGATCGGTGCAAGCCCCATCGACATCTCGTCCACGAGGAGCACCTTCGGCTCGGATACCAACGCCCGGGCCATCGCGAGCATCTGCTGCTCACCACCGGACAGCAAGCCGGCGCGCCGCGTGCGCAGCGGGGCGAGCGCCGGGAACAGGTCCATCGCCCGATCGAGCGCCGCTTTGCGTCCCGCCTTGTTGCCCGTGAGCCCCAGGCGGATGTTCTCGGTGACGGTGAGGTCGAAGAACAGCGACCGGTCCTCGGCCACGTGGGCCAGGCCCCGGCGCGCCGTGCGGTAGGCCTTGCCGCCCAGCACGGCCTCACCGAGGACGTTCACCGCTCCCGCGATCGGGCGCAGGATCCCGGAGATCGTCAGCAGCGTGGTCGTCTTGCCGGCGCCGTTCGGGCCGAGCAGAGCGACGACCTCGCCTGGGAAGACCTCCAAATTGAGGCCACGCACGACCGGCACGCCGCCGTACCCGGTCGAGAGGTCCTTGATATCGATGAGAGCGTCAGCCATGGCAGGACCTTTCAGTGATTGAGGTGCCCGGCGATCGCCGAGCCCTCCTGGGCCTGCATCTCCCCGGCGGTCTCGCCGAGGTAGGCCTGGATGACGGCAGGGTTGGCACGGACCTCAGCGGACGTGCCCTCGGCGATGATCCGCCCGAAGTCGAGCACGTAGATGTAGTCGCACACGTTGAGCACGAGGCCCATGTCGTGGTCGATGAGGAACACCGTGATCCCTCGGGAGAGGAAGTCGCGAAGATGCGTCCCGAGCACCTGCGACTCGGCGGTGTCGAGACCGGCCGCAGGTTCGTCGAGCAGGACGAGCTTGGGGCGGGCCGCGAGGGCTCGGGCCACGCTGACCAGCTTGCGCTGCCCATGGGAAAGATCGCTCGGAAGCCGGTCGCGAAGATCGCCAAGCGCCATGACGTCGAGCGCCCACTCTGCCTGCTCGGCCACGTTGAGGCGACGGCGGGGCTGCACGAGGTCGTGCAGGAACGAGAACCACTTCGGGCGTTCGGCGGCCGCAAGCAGGTTGTCCCACACCGTGAGGTCCTCGAACAGTTCGAGCGACTGGAACGTCCGGGTGAGACCAGCGTCGGCACGCTTCGCCGGCGCCAAGGCGTTGATCTCGGACCCGTTGAACCGCACGACACCGGCCGACGGTCGAGTGAAGCCCGTGATGGCATCGATGAAGGTGGTCTTGCCGGCACCATTCGGCCCGATGAGACCAACCAGCTTGCCCGCTTCGACCGTGATGTCCACGTTGTCGTTGGCGTTCAACCCGCCGTAGCTGACGGTGAGACCTTTGGTCTCGAGCAGGCCGGTCATCGGGCGACCTCCGTGGTCGATGCGGTCGGGGACTCCTCGGTGGTACTCGCTGCGGGAGCGTCGTCGTGGACCGCTTCGCCCACGCCGAAGCCGTGGGAGCCGCCCTTGCCCCGGATCGCATTCCAGATACGCAGACCGATCGAGCGGGACAAGAGGCCGTAGAAGGCCATCATCAGCGGGTGCCACGGCCAGTTGAACGTTTCGGCGTTCAAGTAGATCAGCACGAACGTGAGCAGTGCACCCGGGATCGCACCCGGGGTGAACTTCCGGACGGCACCGATCCACTGCTTGGCCCGAGCGTTCTTCAACCAGGACCCGAGATAGCGGATCGCCGGCTGGAAGAACGGTGCCTGACCCTCCGGATGGAGCACGGCGGTGAGGACGAGCCCGATGCCGCCGAGGATGGCGAGATAATCGGTGAGGCCCTTGTAGTGATAATCGCCGAACGCCGTCACGATGCCACCGGCACCCAGAAGGCCGCCGATGATCGCCCCGTTGATCGAGGTGATGCCGGCGAGATACACGAACGACAGGAAGCCGAGGCTGAGGAAGAAGCCCCAGCTCGCCGAGCTGACTTCCCTCTGCTGGAAGGCGAACATCACGCCGTAGACGGCTGCGACCGCCGACGAGAGGCCGAATGCCAGCAGCTTCGTCCGCGACACGTTGATGCCTGCGGCGGCAGCCGCCCGCTCGTTCGCTCGAACGGCGAGAAGCCGACGGCCCGTCCCGGAGCGCCGCAGGTTCGATACCGCAACGGCGAGCAGCGCGAGCACCACGGCACAGAACACGATGAACGCCGGCCGATCTAGAAGACCGCCATCGCCCTGGGAGTCGAGCGAGATGCCGAAGATGCTCGGCGGCTTCACCGATGCGTTCACGCCGGCTCGAAGACCCGTGAGGATCGGGTTCTCCAAGTACAGCGTTTGGATCGCCAGGGCGGCCGCGATGGTGACCACTGCGAGTTGGACGCCTCGAATGCGGAGGGCTGGTAGGCCGAGGAGGATGCCGACGACGGTGGCCAATGCGATAGCGATGATGGCCGCCAACCACCAGGGAAGCCCGGGGCCGTCCACGGGAAAGGGGTTGTTCGTCGTCACGGAACCATCCGCCATCAACCTGGACAGGACGAACGCCGATACGCCCGCGATCGACAGCTGCATGAGCGAGATCTGACCGACGTAGCCGGTGAGCACCACGTAGCTCAGCATCAGCATCGCGGTGAGCAGCGACGTCGAGAGTGCGAGCGAGAAGTTGGAGGTGAAGATGAACGCAGCAACGCAGGCGACGCCACCGGCGATCGCCACCCACCAGCCAACCCGCACCGGGTAGGGGGACAGGGGCAAACGCTTTTGCTCGACCGTTCCTCGAATCGGCAGGCTCTTGCCCCTGAAGAAGAGCACCAGGACGATGACGACGAGCGGCACCGCATCCTTCAAGCCGCTGAACCAGTCGTCGCCGATCCACTGCTGCTGACGCAGCCAGGACGTGGTGAACGTTTCGAGCATGCCGAGAGAGATCCCGCCGATCACGGCGACCGGGATCGACGACAATCCACCGATCAATGCAGCACCGAGGGCCGGGACGATGAGCAAGGTGAACTTCGTTTGTGCGAGGGCCCCGGTGATCGTGCCCACGCAGATGCCGGCGAGTCCGGCGACCGCAGCGGCGACGATCCAGTTCGCAAGGGCCAGCCGCTCGGGCGAATAGCCCAGGAGGACGGCACCCTTCTCGTTTCCGGCGGCCGCACGCGTGGCGAGGCCGAACCGGGAGTAGCGGTAGACCAGCCACAGCACGAGCCCGACGATGCCGGCGAGGAACAGCAGCGCCACGCGCTCGTAGTCGAATGGGCGACCGAGGCCGAGGAAGTTCTGCCCCAGCTTCTTCGGGAACAGCACCGCCTCAGGCTGGGGGTTGTCCGTCCCGAAGTTCAGGAGGGCCACGCCCTGGAGGTACAGCATGATCCCCAGCGAGCCGATCACCTTCCCGAGCGGCGCCGCATTGCGCAGCGGCCGGAACACCAGGAAGTGCATCATCGCCCCGAGACCAACGGCGCTCACCATTGCCAAGCCGAAGGCGGGGATGAACGCCATCTTGTCGCCGAAGCTGATCTTCACCGGGATGTCCGGGAGGGGACCGATGTCCGGGATGATGTCGAACCACGGCAGCGTGAAATCGCCACGCTTGCGCAAGTAATAGAATTGGAACGCCGTGTACATCGCCACGGCTCCGTGGGCGAAGTTGATGACGCCCGACCCCTTGAAGGCCACGACGATCCCTGCGCCCAACAGGGCGTAGAACGCACCAACGCCGATACCAAGGAGAGTGAAGTAGATCACGTCCTGCAAGGGGTCCCCCCGACTCCGTTCTGGACTGGCGGCACAGTACATGAACCGCCCTTCGAGAGCCACCGCCGAACGCGCGGCCCGAGGTACTGCTGGTCCGGGGCGGCCTTACCGCCCCGGACCGGTAGACACAACCGGCGGGCTCAGCCCTGGCCGGTGTCGATCTTCGAGTTCTTCACCAGGTAGACACCCGAGTAGCCCTCGCGGATCACGTTGTACTTCGCGCCGTCCCACTGGGTGGCGGTGACGGTCGAGTTGCAGACCGCCTTGTAGGTGCTGTCCGTGTCGGCGCAGCCGACGGGCGTGCCGGCGAAGGCGTGACGGTTCTTCGTCGCCTTCATGGATGCGAGGAACGCATCACCGGTCAGCTTCGCGGGATCGCCGTTGGCCAGGTCGTTGGCCACGGCGTGCATGAGCATGAGCCCGAGGAAGCCCTGGGTGGCGAAGCCCTTGGTGAACTCCTCACCTGCGCCGTACTGCTTCATCTTGTTGACGTAGACCGTGGCCTGATCCTTGAGGAGACCCGCCGGAAGGTCCTGGGGCGTGGTGATCGGGGTGGCGCCGACGAAGTAGATGCCCTTCGCCGAGTCCCCGGCCTCCTTGATCTTGTTCAGGTCGATACAGGCACCCGACAGGACCAGGGGGGTCTTGCTCGGCGTCCAGCCGAGCTTCGTCGCCGTGTTCACGAAGTTCCAGCAGTCGGCACCCTGCGCCGAGTAGACGATGACGTCCGGCTTGAAGTCGAGAACCTGCTGCACCTGCGGGGTCACGTCCGGCGTCGCAGGCTTGATCGGCACGCCGATGTCCTCGAGGCCCGGGATCTTGCCCTTCACCGCAGCGTCGCCGTCGGTCTTGCCCGCCAGGATCCGCAACGGCTTCTTCTCGAGGTCGTGGTAGCAGAACACCCCGGGCGGCGTGTCCGACCACGGCACCGCCACTCGCTTGCCCTTGAGGTTGCTGGTCGCGAGCTCGATGAGGCCGGTGTGAACGCCCAGGCAACCACCGCCGCCACCGATGGCGAAGACGCCCTCGCCGGTGAAGTCTGCGACCGTGATCGGGGTGCCGACGAGGACCGGGATCTTGGCCTGCTGGTAGATCGGGAAGTGGTTACCGAAGAAGTTCAGCGTCGAGTAGACGGCGAACGGCTTCTTCGCCGCAAGCTCGTTGGCGCACTTGGTCGAGTCCGCTGGGTTGATCGCCATCTTGCACACTTCGAGCTTCACGGGGCGACCGGGCTTGCCGGTCTTGTAATCCGCCCCGAAGCCGCCGAGTTCCTTGTTGATGAACTCGACCGCAGCCTGCGCAGCCTTCGAGTACTCGGGGAAGGTGCCCGCCGGGTCACCCTCGGGGTTCTGTAGGCCGATCACGACCGAATCGCCCGCTGCGACGAGCGGCTTCTTGGCGGCGCACTCGATGACCCACTTCTGCCAGCCCGCTCCGGTGCCGCTCTTCGCGTCGAGCGAGGTGTCGATCGGGTCGGCGCACCAGCTCGACCCGCTTCCTCCGCCGCCGGCCGTCGTCGTGGCGCCGGCCGTAGTGGTGGCCCCGGCGGTGGTGGTGGCCCCGGCGGTGGTGGTGGCCCCGGCGGTGGTGGTGGCCCCGCCGCTGCTGCTGTCGTCGCCGCACGCAGCGACGGTGAGTCCGGCGACTGCCACCACCGCTGCGAGCTTCAACGCTCCTGATTTCTTACGCACGTGGATGGTTCTCCCCCTAGTGGATGCGTGTCCCCGCCGCCGGCCCTGACCGCCGGTGAGGCGGATCGAGCTAACCACAGGTCGTTGACGAAACGTCAGACTGTGCTCGGCATTTCCTGCGCCCGGGTGGTCGGCCAGTGCGTCCGGTAGACAGGAGGCATCGTTCAGGCCCGAGGGGGACGGATGGACAGCCAGCGCGTCGGATCGTTGTTGTCGCTCGACGGTGAGGTCGCCGTGGTGACCGGTGCCGCCACCGGGATCGGCGAGGGGATCGCATCGTTGCTCGCCGCCGCCGGCGCGCTCGTCGTCGTGGCGGACATCGACGCCGACGGCGCGCAGCGCGCGGCGGCTGCCCTGCGCGACGCCGGGGGTCGGGCCGAGGCGCTCGCCGTCGACGTCACGGACCACGAGGCGGTCGCCGATGCGGTCGGACAGGTTGTCGACCGGCACGGCTCGGTCGACGTGCTGGTCAACAACGCCGGTTCGTACCTGACCGCCGGGCCGATCTACGACCTCGAGCCCGCGATGTGGCACAAGCTCGTGCGGGTCAACCTCGACAGCCTCTACCACTGCAGCCGTGCCGTCGTGCGCCGATGGATCGACGCGGGCCGCGCGGGCCGCATCGTGAACATTGCGTCGGTCGACGGGATCATCCCCTGCATCGGTGTCAATTACGACGCGGCGAAGGCCGGGGCGATCCAGTTCACCCGATCTCTCGCCGTCGACGTCGCCCCGCACGGCATCCGGGTGAACGCCGTCGCGCCGGGCTACATCCAGGTGGAGACCCTGGCGCGCATCGCCCGCGGCGAGTTGCCGGCCGTCCAGGGGACACCGAGCGTGGCCACCGGGTTGAGCGGGCCGGCGATCAGGGCCCGGCTCGGCGCACTCGCCCGTCCCGGTGCTCCCGAAGACATCGCCCGCGCCGTGCTGTTCCTGGTGTCCGATGCGTCGAACTACATCACCGGCCAGGTGCTCGCCGTCGACGGCGGCTGGAGCGTGATGTGAGGTGGCCGAGCAACCGAGCGACCACGTCGCCGACTTCGAGGACGTGAGCGGTTTCGTCCTCGTACCCGAGCGGGAGTCCGAACTGCTCGTCCGGCAGAACGAGTGCACGTTCATGTGGTGCACCCGGGACGGCGAGCCGGTCGGGGTCATCATGAACTATGTCTGGCACGACGGCCGCTTCTGGCTCACGGCGACCAGACGCCGTAAGCGGATCGCCGCGATCGAGCGCGACCCCCGCGTCGCAGTGGCGATCTCCAGCCGGGGTACCGGGATCGGCACCAGCCAGTCGCTCACCTACAAGGGTCGGGCCGTGCTCCACGACGACCCGGCTACCAAGGCGTGGTTCTACCCGGCACTTGCGGCAGCGGTCCGCCCGGGCGCCCCCGACCAACAGGCGGCGTTCGCCCGGTTCCTCGACACCCCGGGCCGAGTCGTCATCGAGGTCGTGCCCAGCACGCGGATCGGCTTCGATTCCTCGTCGATGTTCCGAGGGTCGCCGACCGGTCCGAGCCGTACCGAGCTGGCCTGAGGTTCGTGCGGGGGTACGACCCCCCGCACGAACCTCGATCAGATCCCCGGGCTCAGCCGCCCGTGTCGATCTGGGTGCCCTTCACCAGCCGGACCGGGTTCGGGAGCTGCTGGATCTCTTTCGCAGCTGCGCCGTCCCACTGCAGCACGTTCGCGCTGGCGTTGCAGACTGCAACGTAGGGAGCCGGCGCCTTGCTGCACGACAGGGGCGACCCGCCGTAGGTGTAGTGCGTGTCGGTGACCTTCACCAGTTCGGTGAACTTCGCGCCGTCGAGCTTGTCCGCCCCGCCTTGCGCCGACGCATGGTCGTTGAGCAGGTGGTACATGAGCATCAGGCCCTTGAACCCGGCGGTGCCGAATCCCTTGGTCGACTCCTCCTTGGCGCCGTACTGCGCGGTCTTGTCGACGTAGAACTGCGACACCGTCTTCTGCAGGCCGGTCAGCGTTGCGATCTGGGTGGGATCGGCCCCGAAGGCACGCGTGCCGATGAAGTAGACGCCCTTGGCCAGTGCACCGGCTTCCTTCTGCTTCTGCAGGTCGAAGCAGGCACCGCTGAGCACCAAGGGGATCTTCTCCGGCGTCCACCCGAGCTTGCCCAGGGCGTTCACGAACGTCCAGCAGTCAGCACCCTGCGCCGAGTACATGATCACCTCGGGCTTGAAGTCGAGCACTTGCTGCGCCTGCGGGGTCACGTCCGGCACGCCCGGCTTGATGGCCACGCCGACCTGCTCGAGGCCGGGCACCGAGTTGAACTCGGCCGCGTCGGCCTTGGTCTTCCCGCTGAGCACATTGAGCGGCTTCTTCTCCAAGTCGTGGTAGCAGACCACACCCGGGGGCGTGTCCGCCCACGGTACGGCCACGCGCTTCTTCTTCAGACCCAGCGCCGCCCACTCGACCATCGCCGTGTGGATGCCGACGCAGCCGCCGCCGTCACCGATGGCGAACACGCCCTGGCCGGTGAAGTCCGCAACCGTGATCGGGGTTCCCACGAACACCGGGATCTTCGCCGCTTGGTAGATGGGGAAGTGGTTCCCGAAGAAGTTCAGGCTGGAGAAGACCGCAAACGGCTTCTTCGACGCGATCTCGTTGGCGCACTTGGTGGAGTCCGCCGGGTTGATCGCCATCACGCAGACCTCGAGCTTGATGGGCCGGCCGGGCTTGCCCGTGGTCCAGTCGGCGCCGACGCCGCCGAGCTCGTTGTTGATCCACTCGACCGCCGCCTTGGCCGTCTTCTGGTACTCGGGGAACGTCCCTGCCGGATCGCCCTCGGGGTTCTGGAACCCGATCACCACGGGATCCCCCGTGGCCTTGAGGGGCTTGGCCTTGGCGCATTCGATCACCCACGCCAGCCAACCAGCGCCCTTCCCCTCGGTCGCGTCGATCGCGTCGTCCCGCTTGTTCGGGCAGAACCCGCCACCGCCGCCCCCGGCCGTGGTGGTCGCCCCCGCCGTCGTGGCCGTCGTGGTCGCCGCTGCGGTCGTCGACGCCGTCGAGCCCGACGAGTCGTCGCCGCAGGCTGCGGCCGCCATGCCGAGCACGGCGAACGCCGCAACGGCACGGATGAGCCGTTTGCTGTTCATGTGGTCCCCCAAGTGATGGACCCGTGCTGCCCCCGCAGCACCGGGTGCCGACATCATCCCACGGGCGCGCAAGGGGCCACGCCCAAGAGCGTGGCCCCTTGCCGGTCATCGTGGACCGACGTGTCGGATCGGGTTCAGCTGCCCGAGCCGGTGTCGATCTTGGTGCCCTTCACCAGGTAGACACCGTTCACGTTGGCGCGCTTGGTGATGTACTTCGCGCCGTCCCACTGCGTGAGGTTGGCGAACGGCGAGCACGCGGCGGTGTAGGGCGCCGGGGCCCCGGCACAGTTCAGCGGCGTGCCGGCGTAGGCGTGCTCGAAGGTGGTGGCCAGCGAGTAGTCCACGAAGCCCTTCTGGGTGAGCTTGTCGAGCCCGCCGGCCTTCTCGGCCGAGCGGCTCAGCAGCATCGCCGTGGTCATCGTGGAGTTGAACCCGTTGATGCCGAAGCCCTTCGTGGCGTCCTCCTTCTTGCCGTACTTCCCGATCTTGTCGGCGAGCACCTTGCCCTGGTAGGCGAGGAAGGGATCCGTCTGGTCGGCCCGGGCCGGGCTCGCGCCGAGGAAGTAGATCCCCTTCGACAGGTCGCCGGCGTCGAGCGCCTTCTGGTCGTCGATGCAGGCACCGGACATCACCAACGGGATCTTCGTCGGCGTCCACCCGAGCTTGCCGAGGGTGTTGACGAAGTTCCAGCAGTCGGCGCTCTGCGCCGAGAAGATGATGCCGTCCGGCTTGAAGTCGAGGACCTGCTGCACCTGGGCGGTGATGTCCGGGGTGGCGGGCTTGATCGGCACGCCGATGTCCTCGAGGCCGGCGATCTTGCCCTTCACCGCCGGGTCACCGTCGACCTTGCCAGCGAGGATGCGCAGCGGCTTCTTCTCCAGGTCGTGGTAGCAGACCACGCCAGGGGGCGTGTCGGCCCACGGCACGGCGATGCGCTTCTTGCCGAGATCCTTGGTGATCGCATCCACGAGCGCGGTGTGCTGGCCGACGCAGCCGGCGCCGGTCGCGATGCCGATGGTGCCCGGCGTGGTGAAGTCCGGAACGGTCACGAGGCTCGCCGAGACCACCGGGATGTTGGCGGCCTGGAAGATCGGGATGTCGTTGCCGAAGAAGTTGATGTTGCGCAGCACGGCAAACGGCTTCTTGGCCGCCAGCTCGTTGGCGCACTTCGTCACGTCGGCCGGGTTGATCGCCGTGGCGCAGAAGTCGATCTTCAGCGGGCGACCGGGCTTGCCGGTCTTGTAGTCCGCACCGATCCCACCGAGCTCCTGGTTGAGGAACTCGATCGCCGCCTTCGAACCGCCCTGCCACTCGGGGAAGGTGCCTGCGGGGTCACCCTCGGGCGTGATGGCGGCGAGCACGATCGGATCGCCGGCGGCCTTCAGCGGCTTCTTCTCGGCGCACTGCAGGACCCACTTGACCGCCCCGGCGTTGGTGCCGTTCACCTTGTCGATCGAGGTGTCGATCGGGTCGGCGCACCAGGTGCTCCCCGACCCGCCACCGGCGGCGGTCGTGGTCGAGCCACCGGCCGCCGTCGTGGTGGACGCGGCAGCCGTCGTGGACGCAGCAGCCGTGGTGGATGCGGCGGCGGTCGTGGACGCTCCGCTGCTCGACGAATCGTCACCGCAGGCAGCGGCGACGAGGCCGAGGGCGGCGACCAGCGCGACGGCGCCGTGAAGCCGTACGGATCTCCTCATGGTTCCCCCTTGTCGACGCGGGCCCCCCGGGCACCGCGCCCCCTCGTTCTAACAGGGTCGCGAAGTGCTCACCACTCCACGTCGGGCCCGAAGACGGCCGACTGGTTTCCCATCGAATGGCCGCCGTCGGCGACCAGCAACTGTCCCGTGATGCTGCGCGCCGCTGGCGAGCAGAGGAACAGGATGTGGGCGGCGACCTCGTCGGGGTGCTGCAGCCGGCCGATCGGCGTGTCCCGCACGACCTGGGCGGTGTAGGCCGTCGTGTCCTCGGCGATGTTGGCCACCTCGTCCTCCCGGAAGCCCTCGGTGTCGACGGGGCCCGGGGCGAGGGCGTTGACCGTGATCCCGTCGCGGGCCAGATGCAGCGCCATCGTCCGCGTGAGCGACACCACGCCGCTGCGGGCGGCGCCGGAGTGGGCGAACAGGACCGCACCGCGGTCCATGACCTGGTTGTGCACGACGTTCACGACGGACCGTCCGCCGGTCGTGCGCATCACCGGCACGATCCGGCTGCACATGTTCCACGTGCCGTTCAGGTTCAGATCCACCACCGAGCGCCACCCCTTGTCGGTGATCTCGGAGGGCCGAGCCGGGAACTGCCCGCCGGCGTTGTTGACGAGATGGTCCACGCGCCCGAACGCGCCGACGACCGAGTCCCGCAGCGCATCCACCTGGTCGAGGTCGCGAATGGACATCGGCACGGCCAGGCAGGAGACGCCGATCGCCTCGATCTCGGCGCGGGTTCGGTCGAGGCGAGCCCCGTCGCGAGCGGCGATCACGACGTCGGCACCGAGGCGGGCGAACGCCAGCGCCGTGCGGCGCCCGATCCCCCGCCCACCACCCGTCACGAGCACCACCTGGCCGGCGAACAGGCCGGGCGCAAAGGTCGACAACGGATCAGGGTCCATGGCCGGATCGTGCCATCTGCGCCGTCGATGTCCGCAGTCCACACGGAGCACCGCCCGTACAGTTGCGACCGTGTCGAGCGGCCCGAACCCCTTCGAGGCGGGTGACGGTGTCCGGCCGCCGGCCTTGACCGGCAGGGACGCGGAGTTGACCGAGGTGATCCGACACCTCCTGGCTCTGGCCGACGGGGTGGCGATGCCGCCCCTGTTGGTGACGGCACGCCATGGCATGGGCAAGACCGTGTTCCTCCACGAGGTCGCCCGTCAGGTCCGCAGCCACGGGTGGAGCCCGGTGGTCGTACCGCTCGGCGCCGGCGGCGAACTGATGCTCGAGGTGGCGCGAGGCCTGGCGGCCGCCGCCCTCCACCGCGCCCGGCGCGCCGGGCGCTCCCCCGCACCGCAGCTGGCCGAGGCCCGCGCCCTTGCCATCGCAGCGGGCGCCGACCTTCCGCTCGACACCCCACCGGCCGATCTCGGAGCCGGCGGACCTTCTGCAGTGCTGGCCGGCGCGCTGCGGGCCGCCGGTCGCGCCGCAACCGACGACGACCTGCGCGGCGGACCGGTCGTCCTGATCGACGACGCCCACCACGCGCCGGCCGACGACCGTCGCGCCGTACTCGACGCCGTTGCGAGCGCCGGCCGGGAACCGTCGCGGGCGACGGTCGTGCTCTGTGGCCTGCCGGGCACGATCCCCCGAGGGACGGTCTGTTCCGAGGTCGGCCTGCCCCGCCTCGATGCGGCGGCCGTGGTCGACGCCGTACGCCGACCCTGCGAGGCCGCCGGCGTCGCGATCGACGAAGCTGCGCTGCGGGCGATCGCCCGACGATGCGCCGGAGTGCCGTGGTTCGTGCAGGCGATGGCAGGCGCAGCGTGGCCTGGTCCGACTGCACCGGCCCGGATCACCGCCGACGACGTGCTCGGATCCGTCCTGGCTGCCGAGTATGCGCTCGCGACCCGCTTCTTCGGCCCCGTACTCGACTCGCTCGACGCCGACGAGACCCGGATCGTGCGCGGGGTCGCCGACCTCGGCGAGCAGGCCACCTTCCCGGCGGTCGCGCACCTGCTCGGCGATCCCGACTGGTTCACGCCCGAGCGCTCGGCGCTGGCTCCCCGCTGCGGCACGCTGGTGCGGCGCGGCGTGCTCTACCCCGACGGCGAGCGACTCTGCCTCGCCCTGCCGCTGCTCGACCGCTACCTCCGGAGCCGGTGAGCGAACGCCCCGACGGATCGGCCCGCCGTGGGAGGATCCACCGGCATGAGCACCGACGAACTGTTGCAGCGCCTCCTCGACGAGCGCGAGATCCAGGCCCTGGCCGTGCGGTACGCGTGGAGCCTCGACACCCGAGATTGGGACGGGTTACGAACGGTGTTCACCGACGACGCGAACGCCGTGCTCGGCGGCGTCGAGTGCGACGGCCCGGACGCGATCGTGGCGCGATGCAGCGGGGCGCTGTCGCCCCTCGACGCGAGCCACCACCTCAACGGGTGCCACGAGGTCACGCTCCTCGGCGACGGTCAGGCTCGCCACCGCTGCTATTTCACGGCCCAACACGTCATCGAGGGTGCCGAGGGTGGACCCCATTGGATCGTCGCGGGGACCTACCACGACGACGTCGTGCGAACGTCGGCCGGCTGGCGGATCCGGCGCCGAGTGCTGACCGTGTCCTGGACGGAAGGAAATCCGGCCCTCACCCGCCGCCGCTGACGGAAACCTCCGCTGCATGGCGCGCGCCGACGGGGACCTTTCGTAAGCTTTGGGGCCTATGATGGCGCTCCCCGATCGCTGGATCACCGACACGGCGACGAGTTCGCGGTTCCCCCACTACACGCGGGCCAACGCCGACGAGGTCGGACCGGCCCCGTTCACCCCGTTGGGTTGGAGCCTCGGATGGGTACGGGGCGTGATCCCCGGCGTGGCCGAAGGGTTCGTGGACTACGGGGTCGTCGACCACACCGAGTTCGTCCTCGATCCCCCGGAGGTCTTCGGGAACTGGGGCGGCTACTTCTACAACCAGCTCTCGCTGCCCCGCGTCATGGGTGTTCGCATGCCGGGGGCGTCGCCGGACCTCATCGACAACGCCTACTTCGGCAGCCGTCCCGGCGTACCTCCCTACCAACCGGATCCCGCCGACGAATCGCCGGTGCATGCCGGGCGTCTCGGCGAATCAATGGCGTTTGTGATGTCGGCCAAGCCGTACCGTCGGCACAACGACGCCGTCCTCGCTGCACAGCAGGCCCGGCGTGCCCGCCCAGACCTCGCCGGGGTGGCCGATCACGGGCTGCTGTGGCGGATCCGGGAGATGATCTCGATCGTCTCGGAGGTCTGGGTCCCGTACTGCGAGGTGTGCCTCGGTTCGTCCCTCGGCGCTGGAGCCGTGCAGGCCGTGTGCGGAGCGCTCGGTAGGGCCGACGACGCCGTGCGCGTGCTGTCGGCGGTGGGCGGCGTGGCCTCCGCCGACCTCTCCCTCGCCATGTGGGACCTCTCCCGGACGATCCGCAACTCGGCGGAGCTCCAGGGGCTCTTCGACGCCGGGATCCCCGGACTCCTCGACCGCCTGGGGACCAGCGCCGAGGCAACGGGCTTTCGACGTGGCGTCGAGGACCTGTTGGTGCGGTTCGGCCACCGGGGTCCGAACGAGTGGGACCTCGGTGCGGCGAGCTGGGGCACCGATCCGACCATCCCGCTCGGCATGCTCGACCACCTCCGGCGACAGGACGATGCCCGCTCGCCCCGTTCGGCCGCCACCACCGCAGCGGCCGAACGGGTCCGCCTGCTCGGCGAGCTCTCCGACGCACTCGCCGGCGACCCCGAGACCAAGGGAACGCTCCAGGCCGGCGCGGCGTCCGCTGCGACGTGGCTCGCGATGCGCGAGCAGGGCAAGGACGCCGTGATCACCGTGCTCCACGAGGCACGCCTGTGCCTGCGCGAGCTCGGCCGGCGCCGGGCAGCGAGCGGACAGCTCGACCATGCCGAGCAGGTCTTCCAGCTGCTCGGCCACGAACTCGACGACTTCGTCGCTGACGGGAGCGGGATGCTCGACACGCTGCGCGCCCGGGAGGCCGTGTTCGTGCAGCTCGCCGATCTCGAACCGCCGTACATCATCTCGCACGGGACGCCCGTGCCCCCGCTGTCGGCCTGGCCGCATCGCGGTGCGGCCCATGCCGGCACACCCACCGTTGCCGCAGGGGAGGTCCTGCAGGGAAGCGCAGCGTCGCCGGGCACCGTCACCGGCCGGGCCCGGGTGGTGCTCGACCCCGGTTCGATCGACGACCTCGAGCCGGGCGACGTGATGATCGCGCCGACCACCGACCCGTCGTGGACCCCGCTGTTCCTCGCCGTTGCCGGAGTGGTGAGCGAGGTCGGGGCGGTGGCGAGCCATGCGGCGATCGCGAGCCGGGAGCTCGGGATTCCCTGCGCCGTCTCGGTGATCGACGCCACCCGCCGCATCCCCGACGGTGCGATCGTCACCCTCGACGGAGCCGCAGGCACAGTCACCGTGGTGTCCGTCCCCTGATCGAAGTCTTCGGAATAATGAACGCGTGATCCACCCGTGACCCGGTGGCCAGGACCACGGAAGGTCTGTTCGTGGCCGGTGCGGCGACCGTTCTTGCGGTGATCGTCGCCCTGTGCGACGCATCTCGACCCCTCAGGTGGTCACCTCGCCGCCGTCGGCGGTCGCCGCGACCCTAGGTTGAACGTGCTCATGCGTTCCTCGACCGCGCTCCCGGTGTCCTGGTACTTCGAACCGTCCGTGTGGACGCGCGAGCAGGTTGCACTGTTCGAAGCGGGACCGGGTTACGTCGGGCACACGCAGTCGGTTCCCACCCCCGGCGACCGCTCGGTGTCCCCCGTCGCCGGGCCCGGCTGGCTCATCGTCAACGACGGCGGCCACCACCGCCTCGTGTCGAACGTCTGCCGCCACCGACAAGCCACCATCGTCGACCGTTGCGGCAATGGGCGATCGCTGGTGTGTCCGCTGCACCGCTGGACGTACGACCTGGACGGCTCGCTGCGTTCTGCGCCCCGCTTCGCCGAACTCCCGTCGCTCGGGCTGCCCACCCGGCCGGTCCAGGAGCATCACGGTCTGCTGTTCACCGGACCCCGCGACGTCGCTCGCGACCTCGCTCCCCTGGGTATCGACCACCTGTTCACGGCCGAAGACTGGGTCCGCCATCACGTCGAGATCGAACGGTACGAGGCGAACTGGAAGACGTTCGTCGAGGTGTACCTCGAGGACCTCCACGTGGGCCCGTTCCACCCTGGGCTCCGGGGTTTCACCGACTGCGAGCAGCTCCGTTGGACGACTGCACCGTGGGGCAGCGTGCAGTGGGTGGGCGTGACCGCTAGGCTCCAGCGCCCGGGCTCGCCCGCCTATCGGCGCTGGCACGAACACGTCGCCCGCCACAGCGAGCCGGGCGAACTCGCCTACTCGGCCGTCTGGGCGACCTACTTTCCGAACGTCACGGTGGAGTGGTACCCGCACACGATGGTGGTGTCCACCGTCGTACCCGACGGCCCGGAGCGGTTCACCAACGTCGTCGAGTTCTTCTACCCACGCGACCTCCTCGCTATCGACCCGGGTTTCGCCCCCGCTCAGCAGGCCGCCTACGGAGAGACCGCCGACGAGGACCGGGTGATCATCGAACGGATGCAGGCGGGCCGCGCCGCACTCCAACGAGAGGGCCGAGACGAGCGCGGCCCGTACCAGTCACCGCTCGAGGACGGCCTCGAACACTTCCATGCGTTCGTACGTGAGCAGCTCGACGCAGGCGTCGACGCCGGTCAGGCCGCGGCGACGTTGCGCCGTCTCCTGCGCTCCTGCTCGTAGGAGGCAGCGCGCGGGTACCAGGACCGCAGGAACAACGGCGCCTGGAACGGCCGCCAGTCGCCCTCGGGCTGCGCCAGCCGATCGCCGATCGCGTACAGCACCGCAGGGTTCCAGCCCATCCCGTTGTGCGTTCCGGTCACCTCGATGTTCTCTCGGAACGGTCCGACGGTCTCCAGGCAGGTGTGCCAAGCGACGACGCCGTCTCGTCGGCTGTAGATCGAGGTCGCCGGGACGTGCAACGGCGTCTTGCGGGACTCGGGGATCAGCATCGAACCCAAGTCGTCGGCGAAGGCGGGGCGCATCGCCTCCCACATCCGTTGCGCGTTGGAGCGATCCTGGTCCGGGCGCATCCGGAAGGGGCTGCCGAGCGTGATCACCTGGCGCACGGCGTCGGGATGCCGGCGCGCGACCTCACGGGCGTAGATGCCGCCGAGGCTCCAGCCGACGATCGACACCGGCCGGCGATGCCGGTTGAAGACGTACTGGATGCGAGCGTCGAGTCCGTCGAGGATCCGCTGCGTCGGCCCGACGTTGCGCCCGAGGCTCCACCCATGAACCCAGTAGCCCTGGCCCCGAAGGAACCAGCGCAGCGCGACCGTCGATCGGTCGGTGGCGGTGAATCCGGGCAGCACGAGCACCGGGTGGCGGTCGCCACGACCGATCAGACGGAGTGCGGGCGAAGCCGCCACGAACGCTCCCGCTTCGTAGAGCGCCCGGCTCTCGCTCAGCGCGCGCCAGCAGCCCGGTGCGGTGACCGGACGGAGGTCCTCGTCGGCGAGCGCCTCGTCGGCTACTTCCTGGCCCTGATCGGGGTCGCCGTTCGTCATCGGTGTGACCCTATGCGCGCCGACGCCCTCGTCCACCTCGGAGCCTTCGCTAGGGTGCGGTCGGCCATGGATCGTCCGGTACGCGTCCGCTTCGCCCCGTCGCCGACCGGGTACCTCCACGTGGGCGGCGCCCGCACGGCGCTGTTCAACCGGATCGTCGCCACGCAGACCGGTGGCACGTTCGTGTTGCGGATCGAGGACACCGACACCGAGCGCAACCGCGACGAGTGGACCCAGGGCATCCTCGACGCTTTGGGGTGGATCGGTGCGGACTGGGACGAGGGGCCGTACTTCCAGAGCCAGCGCAGTGCGCTCTATGCCGACGCAGCCGAGCGCCTGCACGCGACGGGGTCCGCCTACTACTGCGACTGCACCGCCGAGATCGTCGCCGCCCGCACGAGCGCCAACCGCACACCTGGCTACGACGGTCACTGCCGCGACCGCGGTCTCGGGCGCGGGCCCGGTCGTGCGCTGCGGTTCCGCACCCCGGATACCGGCACGACCACCGTCGTCGATCTGGTGCGGGGGAACCCGACGTTCGACAACGCGCTCATCGAGGATTTCGTGCTCGTCCGTGGCAACGGCGGAGCGATGTTCATCCTCGCCAACGTCGTCGACGACCTCGACATGGGCATCACCCACGTGATCCGAGGCGAGGAGCACCTGCCGAACACCCCGAAGGCGCTGTTGCTGTGGGAGGCCCTGGGCGGCGGGGCGCCGCCGGTGTTCGCACACGTCTCGGTGATGGTCAACGAAGCCCGCCAGAAGCTCTCCAAGCGGCGGGACAAGGTGGCCCTCGAGGACTACCGCCATGAGGGATACCTGCGAGACGCCATGCGCAACTACTTGATGCTCCTCGGCTGGGCGCCCCCCGACGGCCGGGAGATCGTGCCGTGGGAAGACGTCTTGCGGGACTTCCGCCTCGAGGACGTCAACGCCTCCCCTGCCTTCTTCGACGTGAAGAAACTCGCCGCGTTCAACGGCGAATACCTGCGGGCGCTCGACCCCGACGCCTTCGTCGAGGCCTGCTCGCCCTGGCTGATCGGGCCGGCTGCGCCCTGGCCGCCGGCGTCTTTCGACGCCGAGGCGTTCCGCGCCTTGGCACCGCTCGTACAGACCCGGGTGCAGGTCCTCGGAGAAGTCCCGGCGATGGTCGACTTCCTGTTCCTGGACGAGCCGGTCATCGACCAGGCGTCGTGGGAGAAAGCGATGAAGGACCCGGGCCGGTCCGTGCTCCTCGAGGCCACCCACGCCTTCGAGGACTGCGCCTGGCAGGCTGACGTCCTCAAGACGACGCTCGAAACCGTCGGCGCTGCGCACGGGCAGAAACTCGGCAAGGCCCAGGCACCGGTGCGGGTCGCCGTGACCGGACGGTCGGTGGGGCCGCCGCTGTTCGAATCGCTCGAGGTGCTCGGCCGGTCGCGCACCCTCGTCCGCCTCCAGGCGGCATCCTCGCGAGCGTGATCACCGAACCGGACTCCGGGGATGCGCCTGCGCTCCTGAGACCGGTGCGGACCCGTCCCGGATGGATCCGGCGCTTGGCGGGCGCAATTGCGCTCGTCCTTGCGACCGGCGTCGTCTACTACGGGGTAACCGTCGTACGGGTGATCGCTGCCGCAGCGGGCGACGGCGCCGCCACGGCCGACGCGATCGTCGTCCTCGGCGCCGCCCAATACGACGGCCGACCCTCGCCCGAACTCGCAGCGCGACTCGACACGGTCGCCGAGCTGTGGTCGGCCGGCCGCGCCCGAGTCGTGGTGGTCACCGGCGGGAAGATGCCCGGCGACCGCTTCACCGAAGCCGCGACCTCGGCGACCTACCTTCAGCGTCGTGGGGTGCCGGCCGAAGCGATCCTGCTCGAGGACCGAGGCCGCACCACCTGGGAATCCCTGAACGGTGCCGCCCCACTCCTTCGCTCGGTAGGCGCTCGTCGGCTCATCGTGGTCTCGTCGTCGTACCACGTACTGCGGAGCCGCTCGATGCTGGTGCAACTCGGATTCGAGGCGAGCGGCACGGCCCCGGACGGGACCCACGACGGGGCATGGTGGCAACGGGTGGCCAAGGAAGCCGCCGGTGTCGCCGTGGGCGAGCTGGTCGGCTTCGAACATCTGGAGCCCGTGAACCCATGAGGTACCGGTGCAGATAGGCTGAACCGCACCGGCGTCGTCACGGGGACCCGCTGGTCGAGGAAGGCAGTACGTTGGCAACTGGCACCGTGAAGTTCTTCAACAACGAGAAGGGCTACGGATTCATCGCACGGGAACAGGGGGCGGATGTGTTCGTGCACTACACCGCCATCCAGGGCAAGGGGTTCCGCACCCTTCAGGAAGGGCAGCGGGTCGAGTTCGAGGTCGTGCCGGGAAAGAAGGGCGAGCAGGCGCAGAACGTTCGTCCCCTCTGACGGGGACCGCAGCGGGCTCGCCGTGCGAGCCGCCGATGTAGACCGCTATCCTCTTCACGCTCCGTGGGGAGTGGTGTAACTGGCAACACAGCAGATTCTGGTTCTGTTATTCAGGGTTCGATTCCTTGCTCCCCAGCAAACCAGCGACAGGCCGGCCCTCGGGCCGGCCTATGCCGTTTTCCTCCCTCGATCACCGGGTTCCACCCGGCCGTGAGCGCGCGCTTGGGCGCAGCACGAACCGGCTGGTAACTTCGAGGTCCGCTACTGCACGGCCCGTTCGTCTAGTGGCCTAGGACACCACCCTCTCAAGGTGGCGGCACGGGTTCGAATCCCGTACGGGCTGCAAGAAATTCTCCCTGGTCTCGGCGTTTGCCATGGCTCGTAACGCCATCGGGCATGATTTCGGGGTGACCGCCGTGCACCGTGAGATCGATCTGCTCACCGACGAGGCGATCGAGAACCCCCACCGCTTGTTCCATGAGCTTCGGCCGCACGGCGCTGTGCACTGGAGCGACCGACACCGGGCCTGGCTTGTGATCGGCCATCCCGAACTCGATGCGGCGTTTCGCTCGACGGCGTTGTCGACGGAGCGCATGGCGGCGTTCACGGCTCGGCTGAGCGGGAGCCGTGCCGAGGCGCTGCGGGACGCCGTTGCGCTGCTCGACGGCTGGATGTTGTTCCACGACGACCCCGAGCACGCCCGGCTACGGGCACCGTTCAACCGCCGCTTCACCCCGAAGACCGTCGCTGCGCTCGAAGCGGACGTCGCCGCCGCATGCGACCGACTTCTCGACGACCTCGACGGTGTCGAGGGCCCGGTCGACCTCGTCGAGCATTTCGCACACCCGCTCCCAGCCGCAGTGATCGGACGCCTCTTCGGTGTCCCCGACGACCTGCGCGGCTGGCTGCGCGACTGGTCCGCCCGCTTCGGCGTCGTGGTGTTCGGCGCTACGAAGCGACCCGACTACGAGGAGGTGGCCCGCGCTGCGGGCGCAGAGTTCGTCGAGGTGCTCGGCGACCTACTGCGCGCCCGGCGTGACGATCCCCACGACGACCTCGTCAGCGCGCTGGCGGTGTCCACCGAACTCACCGACACCGAAGTGCTCGGCGCCTGCTCGCTCCTGCTGTTCGCCGGGCACGACACCACCGCCTCGGTGCTGTCCTCGGCGGCGATCGGTCTGCTCGACCACCCTGAGCAGCGGCAGCGGTTGGTGGAGGATCCGGGGGTGGTCGACCGCGCCGTCGAGGAGTTCCTTCGCTGGGAGGGCGCAGCAAAGGTGATGATGCGGGTGGTCGCCGAACCCACCGAGCTCGGTGGGCGCGAACTCGCCGTTGGCGACGCGGTGTTCCTCGGCATCCTGGCCGCGAACCGAGACCCCCGCGTCTTCGACGCGCCCGACGAACTCCGCCTCGACCGCGCCCCGAACCCCCACCTCGCCTTCGGCCACGGCGGCCACTTCTGCCTGGGGGCGCCGCTCGCTCGGCTCGAACTGCGACTCGCGCTCCCCCGCCTGTTCGCTCGATTCCCGCGGATGCGACTCGCAGCGCAACCAACCTGGAAGCCCACGATCGCCGACCGATCGCCGAGCACCGTGCCGGTCGTCCTTCGCTGAGCGCAGCTACGCCACGGTGGCGAGGAGATCCACGACGAAGTGGGTTCCGGACTGGGTGAACAAGCAGGTCTGGTTCTCCGACCCAGCGGCGACGACCACAAGGTTCGGCGAGATCCGCTGCGGGACGAGATTGAGGTTGCTCGCCGTCGGGCGAGCGTTTCCGCACGGATAGGCCGTCACGTACCCGTCGGCGGTCGCATCGACGCCGGTCACGTTCAGGAACACCACCGCCGTCCCACTCGGCAGGCCCACCCGAGGCGTCGCACCAGCCGCCGGTTTCGGACCACCCCACCCCACCCGGGACCCGGGGCGCGTATCGAGATAGCGAACCGGCGAGCCGCCACGAAATGCCGTCGCCGACGCAGGAACCACGGCGAGCACATCGGCCACGAGGTGGGTTCCAGACTCGGTGAACAAGCAGAACCGTCCCTGGGCCCCCGCCCGGACTGCGACCAGGTTCGGGGTCGTCGCACCGGCACGGAGATTCAGGTTGCTGGCAGTCGGGAGCGGTTGCTCGCACGGGAACGCGGTCACGTAGCCATCGGCGGTCGCGTCGACGCCAGTGACGTTCACGATGACCAAGTCACCGGGTGATACCCCTGCCCCGACCGGGACCACAGCGCGGGCGGGCGGCTTCGGGCCGGAGTGGCCGAGCGCAATGCGCGTGTCGAGCACCCGGTCCGGCGGCATCCGGGGAACGATCGGAGATCCGAGCGGGAACACGGCGTTGAGATCGACGACGAGGTGGGTGCCCTGCTGGGTGAACAGACAGACCGTGTCGTTGGTGCCCACACCGACGATGACCGCATTCGGGGAGATCTCCCCAGGGTTGAGGTTCAGGTTCGACGTCGACGGCCGATCCCGACCGCACGGGAAGACCGTGACGTAGCCGGGGGCGGCGGCATCCACCCCGGTTACGTTGAGCGCCACCGCAACGTTGCCGACGGGAACGTTGACCGCGAGCACCTGTCCGGATGCGGGCTTACCTGAGGACCATCCGACCCGGGATCCCGGTCGGGTGTCGAGCAGGCGGGTGGGCCCGGCGCCGACGACCGGCGGGCGAGGCCCGACCGGGGGCAGGGTTCGAGCGAAGGCTCGCATCAAACCGCCGGTATCGGTATCGGTCGAGAACAGCACGCGACCGTCACCGCTGAGGGCCACGGTACCGAGCGCCGTGCTCGCCGCCCCGACGACCACGTCGGTGTCGTCGACGAGGTCCCGGATCCGGATCACCGCGGCGCTCGCAGGCGGGGCACCCGGGGGAAGGACTGCCGGCGACCCTCGGTAGACGATCCGCTGGGCGGTCTCGTCGATCGCGTAGCTGAGCCAGCCCGAGTACGGCGACGGCTGGACGTTGACGGTGCCGTCGACGACGGCACTCGTCGTGTTGGTGACCAGGTCACGCCGGTACAGGCGCGGGCGTACGGTCGTGAGTCCGGCCACGAGATCCGTGGCGCTCGACAGGAAGAAGACGTAGCGCCCGTTGGCACTCATCTCCGGCAGGGTGGCGTCACCGCTCGACGCCGCACCCGACGGCGTCACGCCGACCGTGTCGAGCACAACCGACGTCGAACCGGCTGCAGGCACCGATGCCCGCAACACCTGGCTGCGGCACGAGCTCGTGAGAACGCACGACGGCCCGCTCAGGGTCGCTTCGAACACGACGAATCGGCCATCCGCGCTGACGATCGGCCTGCCGAGTTGGCCCGTCGGGATGCCGGGAAGGGTCCCGGTGAGCTCGACCGGCGCCGCTGTCGCGTTGCGCACCCAGGCACGCTCGATCCCCGTGCCGGCGTCGGTGGTCGTCCACGCCACGACCTGGCCGTCCCCGCTCATCGACCCGGGCACCAACGACATCGCAGACACCACCTCACGGTTGCCGGAAGGTTGGGCGAGATCGAGCACGGACAGGCGAGTCGACGGACCCGGGACGGGACCCGGGACGAGTTCCGACACGAGCACCTTCGTGCCGTCGCTCGACACAGCGAGCGGGACCCCGGCCGGAACCGGAACGCTCGTTGCGCTCACACGGTCGAACACCCGTGCGGAGAAACCTCCGAGGAGCAACCGGCGACCATCGCGAGACGGAGAATCGACCACGAGCGTGATTCCCGATGGATCCACGACCGTCGCCGATCCGATCGAAGAGCCGGCAAACGAATGCGCCACCGCGACGGGCACCACGGAAACTGCAGCCATGGCCGCCACCACCACCGAACGCCGCATGAGCCCTCCCCGTCCGAGCGGCGAGAGAACAGTGCCCTCCCGTCACGGTCAAGACGAACGTTGACTCTGTCGCAGAACCGAAACGAGACGACCACGGGATGTCACGGAGACACTGCGGAGGGCAGCGATGTCAGGTGACCGAGCCGCCATCGACGGGGATCAGCGCTCCGGTCACGTAGTCGGACGCGGACGATGCCAGGAACCCGACGACGCGCGCGCAGTCCTCGGGCGTGCCGAGCCGTCGCAGCGCAACGGACTTCGACAGCCGCTCGACACCGATCTGCTCGAACATCACCGAGAGGCGGCCCGTCGAGATGTAGCCGGGCGCGATGCAGTTCACCGTGATGCCGTCCGGGCCGAGATCCTGGGCGAGGTAGCGGGTGTACATCACGATCGCGGCCTTGGCCGTGCCGTAATGGGCATAGCCGCCATCGGCGCTCGCCCGTCGCCCCGCCTGGCTCGACACGGTGACGATCTTCCCCGACCGCTGGCGGCGCATCACCGGCGCCACCGCCTCACAGGTGTTGACGGTCCCGTGGAGGTTGCGGCGCAACACCGCTTCGAACTCCTCGAGGTCCATGGTCGACGCCCTCGACCGCGCCGGCGTCCCCAGCCCGCCACCGGCGTTGCAGACGACGACGTCGATCCGACCCCACGCCTCGACCACCCGGTCGATCGCGGCGCGCACCGCTGCGGCATCGCCGACGTCGACTTCGAGCTCCATCGCCCGGCGCCCGAGAGCCTGCACCTCGGCCGCAGTGGACTCCGCAGTCAGCTGCGCCGCCTCCCGCTCGTAGGCCTCGAACGATCGAAGGTCGACGTCGAGCACGGCGACGTCGGCTCCCATGCCCGCGAGGTGCAACGCATAGGCCCGTCCGAGCCCACGCCCGCCGCCCGTCACGACAGCCACCTTGCCCTGGAGTTCCATGACCCCTTGCTACCGTCCGGGCAGATACCCGTGCGAGACGGGTGCCCCACGGGGAGGGGTCTTGACCGCTGCCGCACCCGACGCCGACCGCCGCGTCGCCGACGCCATCGTCAACGTGCTCGCCGAGGCCGGCGTCGCCGCCGTGCTCGGGATGCCCGGGGGCTACACCGGCTCGCTGTTCTCCGCCCTCCACGGGCATCCGACCATCCGCACCGTGCAGGTCCGCGAGGAATCGATCGGCTCGGCGATGGCCGAGGCTTACGGTCGACTCACCGGTCGCCCGCTCGTCGTCATGGGGCAGGGTGAGTGGATCGCCGGCAACGCCGGGCAGGGCTTCCTCGAAGCGTTGATGGGCAGCTCACCGATCGTGATCCTGACGGACCTCAGCGACGGCGGGACCCTGTCCCATCACGGGCCCTATCAGTCCGGCACAGGCGACTACGGCGCCTGGGACGCTCGCTCGGCGCTCGCCGGGGTCACCAAGCGCGTGATGGTGAGCCACGATGCTGCCCAGGCCGTCCAGCACGTGCAGCTCGCGCTCAAACATGCACTCACCGGCGAACCCGGTCCGGTCGCAGTCGTGTTCCATTCGGCGTCGCTTCGCGGTGCCGTCGGGCCGTCGTCCAAACCGCGGATCTATGCGACCGAGCGCTATCTGCCCCGCCCGTGGCGGGGCGTCGACCATGCCGCCGTGGCCGCTGCGGCCGCTGCGCTCGCCGGCGCCGACCGCCCGGTGATCATCGCAGGCAACGGTGTGCGCGTCGGGCAGGCCACGGCCGAACTCGCAGCCTTCGCCCGTGCCCTCGGGATTCCCGTCGTCACCACAGCAAGCGGGAAGGGCACGTTCCCCGAGACCGATCCGCTGGCCGGTGGCGTGATGGGACCCTTCGGGTGGCCGTCGGCCAACGAACTCGTCGGCTCGGCCGACGTCGTGCTCGCCGTCGGCACGAAGCTCGGGCCCCACGACACCGCCGACGAGACCGTCGACCTGCTCGACCCGGCCCGCCAGGAGATGATCCAGATCGAGCTCGAGCCGCTCAACGCCGCCTGGACCTACCCCGTCGACCACGTCCTGCTCGGTGACGCAGCGGTGCTGGTGCCGGCTCTGCTCGACGCCATCGTCGCCCATCCCGGCCGGCGAGCCGAGAACGGGCTTGCCCGGGTCGCCGACGCTCTCGCCCGGAACGACGAATGGTCGGCTCCCGAGTTCACCAGCGATGCCGTCCCGCTCGCACCCCAGCGGGTGATCTCCGTCCTGCAGGAGCACTACGGCGCGGACGGCTGCGTGAGTTGCGACGCCGGCGAGAACCGGCTGTTCATGATGCACTGGTACCGGTCGCAGTCTCCCGACGGCGGGTACCTCCAGCCCGCCGCAGGGGGTGGCATGGGCTATGCCGTGCCGGCGGCCATGGCCGCCAAGCTCGCCCGACCCGACCGCCCGTCGCTGGCCGTGTGCGGCGACGGCGGCTTCGCGATGTCGATGCACGCGCTCATGACCGCCGTGCAGGAACAACTGCCGATCGGGGTGCTCGTGCTCAACAACGGCGCCCTCGGCTGGGTGTTGCACGGCATGGGGGCCAAAGCCGTCGCTGCGTCCTTCGCATCGTTCGACCACGCAGCCATCGCACGAGCCATCGGATGCGACAGCGTGTCGGTCACCAGCGTGTCGGAACTGCGCGAGGCACTCGGGCGTCTGGGGGATCTGGAGCGACCGCTGGTGATCGACGTCCCGACCTCGCTCGCGACCTCGTTCCGTGACGTCACCCAGGACATCGCCCGCCAGCGGCGAGACACCGGCTACTGAGACGAGCGAGGCCTTCCCATGACCGAACCGACCGAACCGATCAGCCCGGCTGCGGCGGCGGCGGCCCGCACCGCCGCTGTCGTCTCGGCGATGACGCTCGAGGAGAAGCTCGGCTGCCTCGACGGAGATGTCGAGGCCTGGCCCGGGCTGTTCGAGATGATGGCGGGCGGCTACCACGCCCGGACCTTTCCGGCCGCTGCGGTTCCCCGGCTCGGCTTCGACGGCTTCGCCTTCTCCGACGGGCCCCGGGGGTGCGTCATCGGGTCGAAGACGTGTTTCCCGGTGTCGATGGCCCGGGGCGCGACCTGGGACGTCGACCTCGAACGCCGGATCGGTGAGGCGATCGGCATCGAGGCGCGCGCCGAGGGCGCCACGCTGTTCGGCGGGGTGTGCGTCAACCTGCTGCGCCACCCCGGCTGGGGCCGCGCCCAGGAGACCTACGGCGAGGAGCCCCACCACGTCGGCGAGATGGGACGTGCGCTCGCGCTCGGCGCGCAGGAACACCTCATGGCCTGCGTGAAGCACTTCGCGTGCAACTCCATGGAGAACGCCCGGTTCCGGGTCGACGTCGCCGCCGACGAGCGAGCGCTCCACGAGGTGTACCTGGCGCACTTCCGGCGCATCGTCACCAGTGGCGTCGCCGTCGTGATGAGCGCGTACAACTCGCTCAACGGCGCCTTCTGCGGCGAGAACGCCGAACTGCTCGACGGGATCCTGCGGGGCGAGTGGGGCTTCGAGGGGTTCACGATCAGCGACTTCATCTTCGGCCTGCGCGATCCCGTCGGCTCGGTGCTCGCCGGACTCGACGTGGAGATGCCGTTCCGCCAGCAGCGTGCCGGGCAGCTCGCCGCCGCCGTCGCCGACGGCCGCCTGCCCGTGGCCGCCGTGGACGACGCCGTCGGTCGGATCGTGGGCACCGTGTTGCGGTTCGCCGAGGTCCTGAGCCGACCCGTCGACACGACCGCCGTCGCCGGCCCGGTCCACCGGGCGCTGGCCCGGGAGGCCGCAACGTCTGCGATCACGTTGCTGCACAACGATGGTGTGCTCCCGATCGACGAAGCCATCGTCGATCGGGTCGCGGTCGTGGGCCGCCTGGCCGCCATCGCCAACCTGGGCGACCGCGGCTCGAGCGAGGTGCTCGTCGACGATGCCGTGACGATCCTCGACGGGCTGCGACTCGCACTCGGCACGGATCGTCTCGTCCATCACGACCGCGACCCGGCCGTTGCGGCGGGTTCGGACGTGGCCGTGGTCGTCGTCGGTTCGACGTGGCGCGACGAGGGCGAGTTCATCGACGGCTCGGGCACGGCCGGGCTCATGGCCGAACACTTCCCGCCGATGACCGACGCCGATCGGGCCGCGATCGCTGCGGCGCCACGCCCGACCACGACCACGAGCCGTCCCGAGGCCGGCTTCGGTGCCGGTGGAGACCGCCGCTCGATCCGGCTGTCGGCCGACGACGTGGCGCTCGTGCACGCGGTGGCCGCCGTCAACCCCCGCACCGTCGTACTGGTCATGGGAGGCAGCGCCGTGCTGACGACCGGATGGCTCGACGCCGCCGCCGCGGTCGCCCTGGTGTGGTACCCGGGGATGGAGGGCGGGCACGCCGTCGCCGACGTCCTGCTCGGGCGGGCCAACCCGTCGGGCCGGCTGCCGTTCTCGATCCCGACCGACGAGGCCCACCTGCCGCAGTGGGAGCCCGACGCCGATTCGGTCGTCTACGACTCCTGGCACGGCCATTGGAAGCTGACCCGGGACGGGAACCGGCCGGCGTTCCCGTTCGGGTTCGGGTTGTCCTACAACACGTTCCTGCTCGAGCACGCCGCAGCCGCCACGGACGGGATCGAGGTCACGGTGACCAACACCGGACGCCGGGACGGCACCACGGTCGTGCAGGTCTACGGGGGCCTGCCGGGATCCGCGTGGGAACGGCCGGCCGAGCGACTCGTGGGCTTCGCCCGGGTCGCTGTGCCGGCTGGCGGGTCGGTCCAGGTCCGGATCCCGGTCGACTGGGACCAACTCGCCGTCCGTCACGCAGGGAGCTGGATCCACGAGCCAGGCCGCTACCGGCTCGCCGTCGCCCACCACGCCGGCGACCCGGCCGCCCCGATCCTGTACGTCGACCGCTGACCCGGCCGACCGGCGCGAAACTCCCCGCATGGCACCACCGAGGTCGGCCGCCGAGGCCGTCGCCCGCATCACCCCCGAGGTACGCGACGCCTACGCCCGAGACGGTGTCGTGCTCCTGCGCGAGGCGCTCCATCCCGAGTGGTTGCTGCTGATCGAACTCGGCCTGAACCGTGTGCTTCGCGATCCCGGACAGGCCAAGCACCTGTTCTTCGACGGCACGGAGCAGGAGTTCGTCGAGACGGTCCGCAACACCGAGGTGAGCCCCGAGTTGCAGCGGTTGATGTACGACTCGCCCCTCGCCGACATGATGGCGACGCTGCTCGACTCGCCCGACATCTGGCTCTACTCCGACGAGTTCTTCGTCAAGGGGCCCGGTGGCGGACGCACACCATGGCACCAGGACCTGCCCTACTGGCCCATGGAGGGCAGCAAGATCGCCTCCGCCTGGATCAGCCTCGACCCGCTCCCCGCCGCCGAGTGCCTCGAGTACGTGGCCGGATCGCACCATGGCCTGCGCTACGACGGGTTCAACCCTCGCCGCGTCGCCGAGGATCCGACGCTGCCCTACTTCGGCTCGGAGTACCCGCCGCTGCCCGACATCGAGGCCGACCGCACGGCCTGGCCGATCGTGTCCTGGGACATCACCCCCGGCGACGTGATCCTCGCCCACCCGGCCGTGCTCCACGGCGGCGGGCCGACCGGTCCGACGAGCCGCCGCCGGGCGATCACCATCCGCATGTACGGCGACGACATCGTCTACGCGCCGCGGCCCCCGTCGAAGCCGACCGTCCCGCTGACCCCCGGGTTGTCGTTGCAGCTGCAACCGGGTGATCCGCTGCGCAGCCCCTGGTACCCCCGCCTTCGACCGGTCCCGCCCTGGCAACAGGCACGCTGAACGAGGAGCCCTCGATGCAGATCGATCTCACAGACACCGCCGGGTTCCGCCTCGGACACCCGTGGGAGCAGTACGGGTGGTTGCGGGCCAACGACCCGGTCCACCGAACCGCAGACCACGACGGCTGGCCCTTCTGGGCGATCACCAGATACGACGACGTCCGCACGATCAGTCGGCAGCCGAAGCTGTTCAGCTCGTACGCCAAGGGCACCATGCTCGGCGACCCCGACGAGGGCAGCCTTGCCGCCGGCCGCCAGATGATGCTCAACATGGACCCTCCCCAGCACGACCGGTTCAAGCTGCTGGTGTCCCGGGGCTTCACCCCGCGCAACGCCCAGCTCCTGGCCGAACGAATCGCCGAGCTGGCTGCGGAGATCGTGGACGACGTGATCGAGCAGGGTTCGTGCGACCTGGTGCGCGATATCGCCGGACGCTTGCCCTCGGGGCTCATCGCCGAGTTGATGGGGATCCCGCACGTCGATGGCGAGCGGCTCTACGAACTCACCGAGATCATGCACACCACCGATCCCGCCGTCGCACCGCCCGAGGCGAAGATGGCGGCCATCGGCGAGATGCTCGGCTATGCGCAGTCGGTGGCCGAATCGAAGCGGGCGAACCCCGCCGACGACATCGCATCCACGCTCGTGCAGGCCACCGTCGACGGCGACCGGCTCACCGATGCCGAGTTCCAGTGGTTCTTCCTGTTGCTCGTCAACGCCGGCGGGGACACCACCCGCAACCTGCTCGCCGCCGGCATCCAACTGCTGTTCGACCACCCGGACCAGCGGGCCCGTCTGATGGGCGACCTGGATCGATTGCTCAGCCCGGCCATCGAGGAGATGCTCCGGTTCACCTCGCCCGTGGTGCACTTCAAGCGCACCGTCACCGAGGACACGGTCTTGCGCGGCGTGCCCCTGGCGGCCGGGGACGCCGTCGTCGTCTACTACGGCTCTGCCAACCGCGACGAGGACGTCTTCACGGCTCCCGACACCTTCGACGTCGGTCGCACTCCGAACCCGCACCTGGCCTTCGGTGGTGGTGGACCTCACCTCTGCCTGGGGTTGCACGTGGCCCGGATCGAGATCGCAGCGATGTTGCGCGAGCTGCTCACCCGGCTCCCCGATCTGCGCAGCGACGGTGCGCCCGAGCCGATGGCGTCGAACTTCATCGCCGGGGTCCACGCCATGCCGGTCGCCTGGACGCCAGCCCCACGCCGTACTCGATAGCGTTCGTTACGGTGTCCGACCGGCACCGGGACCCGAGGGGGCGGCCATGTTCCGCGACCAACTGGTGGCGATGGCCCGCCACAACATCGAGCACGTCAAGGCCGGCACGATCCCGCAGGAGCCCGGCGTCTACCGGGTGCCGGCGACCAACTATCACGACCCGGCCCGCTGGCAGCTCGAGATGCATCGGATCTTCCGCCGGCTGCCGTTGATGCTCGCCTTCTCGGCGGAGCTGCGCGAGCCCGGCGCCTACAAGGCGATGCAGGCCGCCGGCGCACCCGTGCTGCTGAGCCGAGGGCCCGACGGCGCCATCCGGGCGTTCGTGAACATGTGCAGCCACCGCGGCGCCATCGTCGTCCCCGAGGGCCTCGGCACCGCCCGCCGCTTCTCCTGCCCCTACCACGCGTGGACCTACGACCAGCACGGTGACCTCGTCGGGATCCTGTCCCGGGAGGACTTCGGCGATGTCGACGCCTCCTGTCTCGGCCTCACCCCGCTGCCTGTCGCCGAACGCGCCGGCATGGTCTTCGCCATCCTGCGTCCCGGGTCCACGCTCGACATCGATGCGTTCCTGTCCGGCTACGACGACGTGCTCGCCAGCTTCGGGTTCGAGGACTGGCACCTCGTGTCCCGGCGGTCGGTCGAGGGCCCGAACTGGAAGGTCGCCTACGACGGCTACCTCGACCTCTACCACCTGCCGATCCTGCACCGGAACAGCTTCGGACCCAACATCCCCAACCGGGCGCTCTACTACTCCTGGGGTCCGCACCAGCGCGTGAGCGGGCCGAACCCGCGCCTCGTCGAACTCGAGGACCTGCCCGAGGACCAGTGGCCCACCCCCGTGCTCAACGGCGGCGTGTGGACGATCTTCCCGCACGTGTCGATCGCGACGTTCGACACCGGGAGCCGGGGCGTGCTCGTGTCGCAACTGTTCCCCGGCGCCACGCCGGGCCGGTCGGTCACCGTGCAGTCCTACTTCCTCGATCACGAGCCCACCGACGACGAGCGTGAGGTGGCGTTGAAGCAAGCCGATTTCCTCGAGTTCGTGGTGCGCGACGAGGACTATGCGACCGGCCTCGGGATCCAGACCGCGGTCGAGACCGGCGCCAAGAGCGAGTTCCTGTTCGGCCGCAACGAAGGCGGCGGTCAACGATTCCACGGCTGGGTGGACCGGCTCGTGGCGACCGACGACGCCGGCCTCGACACGCTCTTCACCCGGGCGACGACCGCCTGACGTTCAGGCGAGCGACGAGACCACCCCGAGGGGGTGGTGGCACGCCCAGACGTGCCCGTCGGGCCCACCGGTGAGCACCGGCGCCTCCTCCCGGCACCGGTCCGACGCGAACCGGCACCGCGGCGCGAATGCACAACCCGGCGGCGGCGACACCAGATCCGGCGGCTGCCCGGGGATCCCGACCGGCAGCACCCGGCCCGGGGTGTCCACGCGCGGAACCGCAGCGAGCAACGCGGCCGTGTACGGCATCCGAGGGGCGCGGAACACCGCCGCCGTCGGGCCCTGTTCGACGATCCGCCCGGCGTACATCACCGCAACCTCGTCGGCCCGGCCTGCGACGATGCCGAGGTCGTGGGTGATCAACACGACGGCGAGTTCTCGCGCCACACGCTCGACGGCGAGGAGGTCGAGCAACTGCGCCTGCACGGTCACGTCAAGGGCGCTGGTGGGTTCGTCTGCGATCAGCACCGAGGGCTCCGCCGCAAGGGCCATCGCGATGGCGACCCGTTGGCGCACACCGCCGGACAGCTCGTGCGGGAACTGTTTGGCGCGTCGTGGGGCCTCGGCGACGCCCATCGCTTCGAGCAGTTCGACGGCTCGGCGGCGAGCGTCACGGCGTGACGCGCCGCGATGGGCCTCGACGAGTTCGGCGATCTGTGCCCCGACGGTCATCACGGGATCGAGGCTCGATTGCGGATCCTGGAAGACCATGGCGACCTCGCGACCGCGCGCCGCTCGCAACGCGGCCGGATCGCCGAGGATCTCCCGCCCGCCGACGAGCACCGAACCGTTGGCCGAGGCACCCGGCGGGAGCACCCCGAGGATCGTGCGGGCGAGCATCGTCTTGCCGCTTCCCGACTCCCCGACCACGGCCAGCGTTCGGCCCGGGGCGACCCACACCGACACACCGTCGACGGCACGGACCGGGCCGGCCGGGGTGGCGATCCAGGTCTGGACCCCGCGCAGTTCGAGCGCCGCCGTTGGTGCGGGCTCGCCCCGTAGCACGGCTGGCGGGAGCACCGGACGGCGTCCGGGCCGGCGGGCCATGGCTCGTGCGGCGAGTTGGTCACCGACGAGGGTCAGCGACAGCACGGTCGCCAGGAACAGCCCCGCCGGGATCAGCGTGAGGTAGGGCAATCGATCGAGATCTCGCTGGCCCTCGAGCATGAGCAGGCCCCAGGTCACCTTGCGGACCTCGAGCCCGAATCCGAGGAAGCTGAGCGCGCCCTCGAGCACGATGGCGAGGCCCATGATGATGAGCGCGTAGGGACCGACGACGAGCGCTGCGTTCGGGATCACCTCGCGCCGCAGCACCCGTCGATGCGTGGCCCCGATCATGCGGGCCGCCAGCACGTACTCCTGACCGGCGACGTCCTGCACGACGGTCCGGGTGACGCGGGCGAACAGCGGCACGGTCAGCAGACCGATTGCGATCGCAACGACCCACACGCTGCGCCCGATGTAGGTGACGACGGCGATGAGGACCATGAGGCCGGGCAGCGCCACCCAGACGTCCATCACCGTGAGCACCACCACCTCGGTCGACCGTCGGCGGTAACCGGCGAGCAGACCGAGACCGCCACCGAGGACAAGGCCGATCGCCGTGGCCACGAGGGCGATGACGAGCACCAGGCGGGTGCCGTGCACGGCCCGCTGGAACAGGTCGTGACCGATCTTGCTCGTCCCGAACGGGTAGGACCACGACGGCCCCTGCTTGGCGTCGGTGGTGAACAACGTGTCGGGCTCCGGCGCGATCCACGGTGCGGTGAGCGCCGCCACGACGAGCAGCGTGAGCCAACCCGCCGGGATCCAGAACCCGGGGCCGAGCCGCTTCACGACGCCAGCACCGGGCGACGCCGTCGTGGGTCGATCACGTTGGTGAGCAGATCGATGATCAGGTTGAGCACCACGTACAGCACGGCGAAGGCGAGGATGGTGCCCTGCACGAGCGCGAACTCCCGGCCGCTGATGCCCTGGGTGATCAGCTCACCTGCACCGGCCAGGTTGAACAGCCGCTCCACGAGCACCAGGAAGCTGAAGACCCAGGGCAAGTTCACCCCGATGACCGAGAGCATCGTGAGCGACGACTGCCGCAGGACGTGGCGGGTGAGAATCCGCCAGGTCGACAGTCCGTTCGCCCGGGCCGTGAGCACGTGGCCCTGGGCGACGGTAGCGGCGACGTCGGTGCGCAGCGCCCGCACCGCAAGCCCCGCCAGGGGCAAGCCGAGGGTGATCGACGGCAACAGGAGATGCTGGAACCCTTCCCACGGCTCACCGATCGGCGACTTGTACCCGAGCGCGGGGAGCCATCCGAGTTTGAGCGCGAAGAACAGGATCATCGTGTTGCCCAACGCGAACGGCGGGATCCCGATAGCGATGACCGCGCCGGCCGACACGAGCCGGTCCGACACACCCCCGGCGCGGTAGCCCGCCAGGATGCCGAACGGGACGGCCACGATCACCGCGACCGCGAGCGCGCCGATGAGCACCTGCAGGGTTCTGGTGCCACGTTGCAGCAGCACGTCGAGGACCGAGCCGTTGTACCGGCCCGAGCGGCCGAGATCGCCCTGCACGGCGCGGCCGAGCCACCGGACGTAGCGCTCGTGGATCGGACGATCGAGCTCGAGTTGCTTACGCACCGCCTCCACTGCGGCACGGCTGCCCGTCATCCCGGCGATCACCACGGCGGGGTCGCCCGGGAGCACTTCGAGGAAGACCTGGGACAAGAACGTGACGCCGAGCAGCACTGCCACCACGGCCACGATCCGACGGAGTGCCGAGCGCCACACGTCGGGAGTCTGACACGAGCCCGCCGGTCGGCTCCCCATCCGGACCACCCGCACCACCTCGGGTACCCGGTATCGATCGACGCGATTCGGGAACCCTCGCTGGCAGAATGCCACCACGCCCCCGTAGCTCAGCCGGACAGAGCAGCCGCCTTCTAAGCGGACGGTCGCAGGTTCGAGTCCTGCCGGGGGCGCGCACCCGGAACTCAGCGACCGCCCACGAGCGCGTCGGCCTCGGTGCGAGCCTGCTCGTCGGGAGGCTCGGCTGCGAAGGCTGCCGTCTCCACCGTGGACACCGCTCGTCGCCAGCGCTCGTCGTCGAGCACACCGAGCGCCTCGGCGTAGGAACGGGCGCTCTCGTCGGGGGCCCGGACCCGGCCCTGACGACGCCCGACGCGTTCCAGACCAAGCAACCAGCGTTCCGGCCACGGCGCTCGCCTCCGGCGCCAGCGACGCAGGACCGACCGACCGAACCACCAACCCGACGCTGCGACCACCCCGGCTCCGAGCGTCGCCGCGACGACCACCAGCGCACCCGTCGGCACCTGCAGGCGCTCGGCGAGGAACGACGAAAGCCCCTCACCGGCGGCACCGACAGCGTCGGGCGACAACGGTACCGAGGCCGTCGGGTCGAACGGGATCCAACCCCAGCGGGGGAACCACACCTCGGTCCAAGCGTGCGCGTCCGAGGCGCGCACCTCGAACAGCCCGGTGAAGGGGTTCCGCTCGCCGGAGACGTAGCCGACGGCAAGGCGCGCCGGGACGCCGAGCGAACGCAGCAACACCACCATCGACGACGCGATCTGCTCGCAGTACCCGGTGCGCGACTCGAACAGGAAGTCGTCGACGGCATCGACCCCGGACGGCAGCGGGGGGATGTCCAACGAGTAGCGGACGTTGACCCGCAGCCACTCCTCGAGCGCGCGGACCTTGTCGAACGTCGTCGGGGCATCGGCCGTCACCGCAGTGGCGAGCGCCCGGACCCGAGCCGTCGTCGACCGGGGCAGCGCAAGGGTCCGGGCTCGGACCGCAGGCGCAAGGCCACTCGCCGGACCCTGGGCGCCCGCCGCCGCCCGCAAGATCGTCTCGTCGACGCGGGGCCGGCGGCTGACGACGGTGTACACCGCCCCGCGGTCGAGCAGGACCCCCGTGCGCAGCGCCCCGTCGGGCAACTGCCACAGGGCCGAGTCTCCGAACCAGACCTGCTCGGGGTCGGCCGCGGCGAACAGCAGGTTCGGTCCGTCCCGCTCGACGTAGACCGTCTGGACGAGCTCGGCCGTGTCCGGCGCGATCACACCGTCGGCTGGGGGCGGCAGGGTGATCGGCGCTCGCCCGCGCACGAGACGCGGGCGGTCGTCCGATGCGGTCCAGATCCGACCGTCCCAGCTGTCGAAGGTCTGTCCCCGCCAGAATCCCGGCGCGGAGGCCCGGACCCGCATGACGAGCGAATCGTCCGGCCGGCCCCGGGTTGCGACGTCAAGGCGATCGGCAAACCCGAAGTAGCCGTAAGACTTTCGCCCCGCCCCGGTCCCGGTGCCCCCGTCCGGGCGCGCCGGGTCGTCGTCGCCCAGGCTGGGGTTGGCGACGCCGCCGGGGTTGGGCGTCCGCAACACCTGGGGCAACTCGACGGGGAACGACAGGGCCCGGGCCGTGCCGGCGGGCGGCGCGACGGCGAACACGGCGCCGGCAGCGAGGACGACCACGGCGAGGACGCCGGTCACCGCGCCGGCAGCGGCGAGGCAACGCCGGACGCTCCGACGAGCTGCGATCCCCGTAACGGCCAGGGGGGCGCTGCGCTCGTCGAGTTCGCTGCGGTGCGCGAGCACGAGCGCAACGAGGCCGAGCACCGCCCAGACGCCCACGTTGAGCGCAAGCGCGGTCGAGACCGACAACACCCCGGCGATCGACAGCAGGACCAGGCTCGACACGAGCGCGAAGAGCAGATCCCGACGCGAGGGCACGTCGAAGGCGTGCAGCAGTTGTACCCACAGGAACAGCTCGGCGAGCGGCTGCTGCGCCTGGGCCAGATTCGATGCGCCGGCACCCCCGAGCGCGACGACGAACTGGGCGACCGCCACCAGCATCCCGGCCGCGAGGAGCACCTTGAGCCCGAACCGGTTCCGGCGCCGGCCGCGATGCGAGAGCACGAATCCGGCGGGAATACCGGCCACGACCGCAACGGCAAGGGCCAGGCCGCCGACGTCCTCGCGCAGGACGGCGTGGGCGGCGACGACCACCGCTGCGCACACGACCGCCCGAAATGCGACGGAGTCCTCGGGGTGTTTGGTCGCATTCACGGCACGAAGCCGCGACAGCGCGCCGGAGCTCACCGATCGTCCGATCGCACGACCACCGCTCCGGCCGGCAAGCCGTCCGGCAAGGGGCCCGCCACCGCGGCCGCCAGCCGACGTCCACCGTCGAGCGCGGTGCGCACCGGCGCCCGGACGGGCCCGGCCAGCTCGGCGGTCCACAGCTCGACGTCGAGTCCTGCACGAAGGGCGACCCCCACCAGACCGGCCGCCCGGGAGACCGCCGCTTCGACCGCAGGAGCACCGGCCGGCCCGTCGAGCATCACCGCCACCGTCAGGACCGGACGATCGAACGCCTCGAACTCACGGACGCTGAGGACCCCGGTGCGGGCGAGGCTCGGCCAGTGGACGAGCCGCTGGGGGTCACCCGGTTCGTAGCGCCGGACGCCACGGACCACCTCGTCGCCCCGACCGAGGCGCTCCGGGAGCGGCGGGAGATCGACCATGCACGGCGCCGGGGCGATATGCACCGGTTCGGGAAGGACGAGCGTCAGCCGACGCCGCCACGCGACGAGGCCGAGCGGGGCTGCGCACCAGGCGTCGACCCCCACCTGTTGCACGATGCCGCGGCACGCGGGGGCCCCCTCGGTGACCCCGGGGCGCGCCCGCACCCAGCCGAGCCCGAGCGCAGGTATCCGCACCAGGACCGAGCCGGTCCCGGCGCCCGGCCGCAGTTCGATCTCCAGCGGTCGGCCCACCTCGGCGTCCGGCGGTGTCTGGGCGTGGAGCCGTAGCCGAGCGAGCGGAACGACCGGCGCGACGATCCCCGCGACGAGCAGTCCGGCCAGCAGCGCCGTGAGCACGAGCACCCAGCCCGCCCCGGACGTGCGGGCGATGGCGAGGAAGGCCCCACCGAGTGCGACGACGAGCAGCGCTGCTTTGCGCGGTCGAGCCGGGCGGATCATCGACTCAGCCCGGCGGGACGGGAAGCTCGCCGAGCACCCGGCCGATGAGCGCAGCGGCAGTCCGGAAGTCACCGCCACCGTTGAGGAGCAGGCGGTGGGCAAGCGCATGCGGGGCAAGCGTGCGGATGTCGTCCGGCGTCACGAACGAACGACCGGCGAGCGACGCCCACGCCTTGGCGAGCTGAACCAGCGACAGGCTCGCTCGGGGGCTCTGGCCCAGCGCGACGGCAGCGTGGCGCCGAGTCGCTGCCCCGAGCGCCACGACGTAGTCGGCGACGGCGGGTGCCAGGTGGACCGACCGCACGGCGCGCTGCGCAGCGGCCACGGCGGCCTGGTCGACGACCGGGGCGAGCGAGTCGAGATTCGCGGCACCACCGTCGCCGAGCAGCAGCCCACGTTCGGCCTCGGATCCCGGGTGCCCGAGTTCGAGTACGACGCTGAAGCGATCGCGCTGGCCCTCGACCAGTGGGAACGTGCCGACGTGGTCCATCGGATTCTGGGTGGCGACCACAACGAACACCTCCGGCAGGCGGTACGTCGTACCGTCCACGGTGATCTGGCGCTCCTCCATCGCTTCGAGCAACGCCGACTGGGTGCGGGGCGTGGCGCGATTGAGCTCGTCGATCACGACGACGTTGGCGAACAGCGGACCCGGGCGGAACTCCCAGGTGCCCGACGCCGGTCGGAACACGTTCACCCCCGTCAGGTCGGTGGGGAGCAGGTCAGGAGTGCCCTGGACCCGCCGGAACACCCCGTCGATCGAGCGGGCCAGAGCCTTTGCGAGCAGCGTCTTGCCGTGACCGGGAGCGTCCTCGATCAGCAGGTGGCCCCCGGCGAGGACCGTGGCCACGGCCATGCGGACCGCCCAGGGCTTCCCGCGCACGACGCGCTCGACGTTGGTGACGAGCGCCGTGCCGACGTCGAGCGCGAGCGAGGCGGCGGGCGGGGCCAGCGTCATGGCACACCGATCGGCACGGCGAGGCTCCGGTGGGGGCGTTTGACGGAACCTTTCGTATCGGGCGCCCGACCGGTCGCTCGGACGACGGCCACCGCCTACCCTTTGCCGCCCGAGTCGTCGAGGAGGCACGCGTGTCCGTCATCCCCAACAGGATCCTGGTGCTCGGCTGTGGCTCGGTCGCGCAGTGCACCCTCCCGCTGCTCCTGAAGGAACTGCCCATCGATCCCCGGCAGGTCACGGTGCTCGACATGGTCGACAACCGGGACCGCATCGCCGGATCGCTCGCGGCCGGCGTCGCCTACGAGCGGGCACGCATCGACCCGGGCAATCTCGCCGAGGTGCTCGGGCGGCACCTCTCGAGCGGCGATCTCTGCCTGGACCTGGCCTGGAACATCGACGCCAACACGATCCTCGAGTGGTGCCGCGACCACGGTGTCCGCTACGTGAACACCTCCGTCGAGGTGTGGAGCCCGTACGCGGACGCCGGCGACATCCACCCGCTGGAGCGCACCCTTTACCACCGGCACATGGCGCTGCGTCGGATGATCGCCCGATGGGGCGACAACAAGGGCCCCTCCGCCGTGGTCGAACACGGAGCGAACCCGGGGCTGGTGTCGCACTGGACCAAGCAGGCGCTGACGGAGATCGCCGGCGCCGTCCTCGCCGGCGGACTCGCCGGTGACCGCCAGGACTGGATCGAGACGGCGCTCGCCGACGAGACCTACAACGTCCTCGCACACCTGCTCGGGGTGAAGGTGATCCACGTCTCCGAACGCGACACCCAGATCGCCGACCGCCCGAAGGAGGTCGACGAGTTCGTCAACACGTGGTCGGTCGAGGGCTTCTACGAGGAGGGCGTCGCCCCCGCCGAGATGGGCTGGGGCACCCACGAGCGACGCCTGCCCCCCAACGCCTACCAGCACGCAGGCGAGGGGCCGGGCAACCAGATCTGCCTCGGGCAGATGGCCTGCAAGACCTGGGTTCGGTCGCGCGTGCCGTCGGGCGACATCGTGGGCATGGTCATCCGGCACGGGGAAGCGTTCACGATCTGCGACCACCTCACGGTCTGGGACGGCGCCCGTCCGGTGTACCGACCGACCGTCCACTATGCGTACTGCCCGTCCGACGCCGCCATCGCGTCGATGCACGAGCTCGAGATGCGGCACTGGCAGATGCAGCCACGCCAGCGCATCCTCAACGACGAGATCGTCTCGGGACGCGACGAGCTCGGCGTGCTCCTGATGGGGCACGACCTGAAGGCATGGTGGACCGGGAGCCTGCTTTCGATCGACGAGGCCCGGGCCCTCGTGCCGAACCAGAGCGCCACGACCCTCCAGGTCGCGGCGTCGATCATCGGCGCGATCCACTGGATGGTCGAAGCACCGGCGCAGGGCGTCCGGGTCCCCGACGAGCTGCCCTGGCGCACGGTGCTCGAGCGAGCGAACCCCTACCTCGGAACTCGCTGGAGCGGTGCGATCGACTGGGATCCGCTGTCGTGCCGCACCAACTGGTACGACGACTGGAACGGCCGCTACTTCGACCGCAGCGACCCGTGGCAGTTCACCAACTTCGCCGTGTGATCCACCGGCTCCGCGAGCCCGGTGATCAGCCCGGCCGCACCGCCGCCCACAACTCGCCGACGGGCGAGATCTTGACCACGTCGCCGGTCCGCGGCGCGTGCACCATCTGACCGTTCCCGATGTAGAGCCCGACGTGACCCTCACCCGGGAACACGAGGTCTCCGGGCAGGATCTGCGACAGGGGAACGGCCGGGAACTCGTCGATCTGCGAGCCGGTGAAGTGGGACATCTCCACACCCGCCTGGGACCACGCCCACTTGGTCAGCCCGCTGCAGTCGAACGACACGCCGGGCGACCTCGTGGCGAAGACGTACGGGACGCCGAGTTGGCTCAGCGCCGCACGCACGGCGATCGCGGCGCGGGGCGACGTAGGCGGCACCGGAGGCAACGTGGTCGTCGGCCCCGGGGGCGACACCCCGGGCCGTCCCGGCGCTGCGCCCGTTCCGGGCGCCGCCCCCGGCTGCGCAGGTGCAGAGACCGTGAGCGGTTGGCGGCGCGCTGCTTCGGCGGCAGCCTGCTGCGCTGCGAGGCGCGCTGCGGCCGCCACAGCCGCCTCCCGCGACCGCCGGGCCTCTTCCTCGGCCCGCCGCCGCTGTTCGGCGACGACCGCCGCAGCCAGGTCACCCTTCGCCTTGTCGAGTTCGGTCCGCTGAGCGAGGAGCACCTGCTCGATCGACGACTTCGTCTGCTCGAGCCGGGTCGTGGCATCGGCGATCCGATTGGTGAGCGTGGCCTGTTCGCTGCGCTGGCGCGCCTGGGCGGCCGTCGCCGCCTGGTAGTTCTCGATGGCGTCGGAGCGCGCACCGGACAGTGCCTGGGTGTACACGGCACGAACGCCGGCCACGGTCGCAGCAGCCGGGTCGAACAATCCGGTGATGGCGTTCTGGTCCCCGCCCGTTACGTAGGACGTGATCAGGAAGCGGCGTACCTCGTCTCGGAGGTCCTCGGTCTGCGTCGACAGCGCAGCGAGTTGCGCCTGTGCTGCGGTCAGCTCGGCCTTGGCCCGCTCCAACTGCACCAGGGTGCCGTTGCGCTGCTCGTTGAGGCGATTCGCCTGGTCTCCGAGCTGTTCGATGCGGGCGAGGATGGCATTCACCTGACGTTGACGCTGATCCACGGGGTTGGCCGACGCCGCCGACGGAGCCAGGGCGACCCCTGCCACGAGGAGCACCACCGTGAGAAGCCGTCGCCGGACCATCGGATGGGCACGGTAGCCCAACATGACGGTTTGGTTACGTTCGGGTCGATTTCGTGACGGTGAAGGCATGAGGGCGCGTGGGTATACAGACCCCAGCGCCGCGCCGTGGCTGAAGGCTATCGCGCCACGGCGTTCCGGCGCCGCTGGAGCGACCGCCCGACGATCCCTCGCCCATCGGCTACGAATGACACATGGCCGACGACTGCCCCCAGACCCTGCTCGGGGTCTCGTTGAGCGATCCCCTCCGGGCCCAGGAGCTGCTCCTGGCCATGACCCGGCTCGCGACCCAACGCCATCTCCACCTCAAAGACGCCGTCTTCGTCGTGAGCGATGCCGACGGCCGGGTGCACGTCCGCGAAACCGTGGACCCGGCGCCCGGGCGTGCGGCACTGTCCGGCGCGGTCTGGGCCGGGCTGTTCGGATTGCTGCTCGGCGGTCCGGTCGGGTGGGCGGCCGGCATGGCCGTCGGCGCCGGCGCCGGAGCGCTCACCGCCAAGGCCGTCGACCTCGGCATCCCCGACGAATGGGTGCAGTGGTTCAAGCAGGCCGTGCAACCGGACAGCACGATCCTCGCCCTGCTGGTCGAAGAGGTGGACAACGAAGCGGTCGCCGGCGAACTCGCTCGCTTCGCCGGAGCTCACCTTGTCTATGCGAACGTCGGCGCCGACGTCGAGGCCCGCTGGCGATCCGCGCTCGGCGACGCAACCGGATGAGAGCCGGCGGCGGCGGCTCTCACGACGTCGGCGATTCCCCGACCTCGTTTCGCTGAGCAGCCTGGTACGCACGGTCGGCCCGCTTGCCCCGGTACACCCGCATGTCGATCGCCCGGGTGACCGCCGGCTCGAGCCGGAACAGCAAACGATGCTCGGTGCGCATGTTGGCGTAGAACGCCTCGACGGCCTGCGGCCCCTGTGGTCCGACGTACTTCTCGACGAGCAGGCGCGAGGTGGGCCAGATGTCGAACTCCGGCAGCTCGTGCACGGTGACGGCACCGTCGAAGCCGACGTGACCTGCCATCGGCGCGAGCGCCTCGATACACAACGAGGCGCGCGGATCGGCGAGGAGTTGCCGGCACCAGACCCGTTCGTAGGTGCCCGTGATCCAGGCTGCCGCACCGTCCCAGTGGAACCAGACCGGCACCGTGTAGGGCAGGCCGTTGCGACGCAAGGTGGCGAGCACCCCGATGTGGGGCTCGGCGAGAAACGCGTCGACATCGTCGGGGCGCATGCGCGGCACGCCGTGGACCGTAGCGTCGGCACGGTGGATCCCCTCGCCGAGGCCGCCCGTTCCCTACTCGCCGCCCACTGGCGTGAACCCGGCTTCACCGTTCCCAACCCGCACGTCTATCCCTGGCAATGGCTCTTGGACTCGTGTTTCCACGCCGTTGCGCTCGCCCGCCTCGGTAGCCCGGAGCGCGGCCTGCACGAGCTGGCGACGCTCCTCGGCGCCGCCGATCCTTCGGGCTTCCTCCCCCATGTCGTGCACCACGGTGAACCCGAGGCGCTGGCGTCGTTCTGGGGGCGCGGGGGTTCGTCATGCCTGACGCAGCCGCCGATCCACGGCTGGGCCCTCACCGAACTCGCCACGGCGGGCATCGACGTGCCCGAGGTGGTGCTGCACCGCTCGGCGCGTGCGCTTCGCTGGCTCGCGGCCCACCGCCGCCGCGGCGCCCACGACGGCCTGCTCGTCGTGGTCCATCCCTGGGAGACCGGCTGCGACGACAGCCCCCGCTGGGATCCCTGGTGTCCCGGACGCTGGGAACGGGAGCGTTGGCGCCGGGTCAAGGGCGCCCTCGTCGCGTCGACGACCCGGGACCCGGCTGGAGCGGCGCTCGGCAACCCCCGGTTCGAAGTGGCGTCCGCATCGTTCAACGCGCTGACGGCATGGTCGGCCCGGCGCCTCGGCTCGTTGCTCGGCGCCGACGACCTCTGCGGACTCGCGGACGAGCTCACCGAAGCCCTGCGCACCCACTGGGACCCGATGCGGACGACCTGGCGCGATGCGGGCGGCAGCACCGTGCGCACCCTCGACGCGCTCGTTGCCCTCCTCGTCGATCCGCAGCCGGCGGCATTCGACTCCTTGATCGACGCCGAGGCGTTCGGCGCAGCGGCCGGCCCGCGCGGCGTCCACCGCGACGAACCCACCTACCGCCCGGACGTCTACTGGCGCGGCTCCGCCTGGCCCCAGCTGTCGTACCTCCTCTGGCTCGCCGCCACTGCGGCCGGGCGAAGGGACGTGGCGGCGTCGCTCGCCGCCTCCCTCCGGCGGGGAGCGACGGCGAGCGGCCTGGCCGAACGCTGGCACCCCGACTCCGGGGCGCCGCTCGGCGCCGTGCCGCAGTCGTGGACGGCGCTCGCCGCGCTGGTGCCCGCTCAGCGCGACTGACCGCGATCGGTGACGGCGCGCGCCGCCCGGACGACCGCTGCGCCGAGACGGTCCCCGGGCCGGCGACCGAGGCGTTCCACCGGGCCCGACACGCTGACGGCAGCGATGACGGCGCCAGCCTCGTCGTGCACCGGCGCCGACACCGAGCACACGCCCGGCTCGCGCTCTTCGACGGAGTCGATCCAGCCAGAGCGGCCGCAGGCGGTACCGGCGAGCACCTTGCCCGCTGAGCCCACACCGAGCGGCAGCAGTGCACCCTCGGCAACGATCCACCGCAAGCCGTGCGGACTCTGGAGCGAGCTCACGCACCGCCGCCTGTCGCCCTCCACCACGTAGAGCTGTACCGATTCGCCGGTCTCGTCGCGCAAGGCGCGCAGCGCGGGCGCCGCCGCCTCCCGCAGGGGGAACCCCGCCGCCGCGGCATCACCGAGCGCCACGAGCCCGAGACCGAGCGCGAACCGACCGTGCGCATCCCGGCGCACGAGACCGTGCACCTCGAGCGCCACGGCGAGCCGATGCGCCGTCGCTCGCGGAAGGCCCGTCGCCGCACACAGCGCGCCAAGCGAGAGCGGCGAATCGGCCAGGGCGTGCAACACCTCGACGGCCTTGTCGAGGACGCCGACACCGCTTAGGCTCTCTCCCACCAGTCGGACTCTATTTCTCACATTGTGAGACAGCAAGCCCGATGGTGACGACGACGAAAGGGATGACGGATGGCGAAAACGCTCCCCGAGAAGGTGTGGGACCGCCATGTGGTCCATTCGGCCCCAGGCGAGGCCGACCTGCTCTACATCGACCTGCACCTGGTGCACGAGGTCACCAGCCCACAGGCCTTCGACGGCCTCCGGATGAACGGCCGGTCCGTGCGCCGGCCGGAGCTCACCGTCGCCACCGAGGACCACAACGTCCCGACCGAGGACATCGACCAGCCGATCAAGGACCCGATCTCGGCCAAGCAGGTGGCCGTGCTGCGGGCCAATGCCGCCGAGTTCGGCGTCACCGAGTTCCCGATGGGCAACCCGGACCAGGGCATCGTCCACGTGATCGGCCCCGAGCAGGGCCTCACCCTGCCGGGCATGACCGTCGTGTGCGGCGACTCCCACACCGCGACCCACGGGGCGTTCGGGGCGCTGGCGTTCGGCATCGGCACGAGCGAGGTCGAGCACGTGCTCGCCACCCAGACCCTGCCGCAGAGCCGCCCCCGGTGGATGGCGGTCACCGTCGACGGTGACACGCCGGCCGGCGTCACGGCCAAGGACATCATCCTCGCCGTGATCGGGCGCATCGGCACCGGTGGCGGCATCGGCTCGGTCCTCGAGTACCGGGGCTCGGCCATCCGGGCGCTGTCGATGGAGGGCCGGATGACGGTCTGCAACATGTCGATCGAAGCGGGCGCCCGCGCCGGGCTCATCGCCCCCGACGACATCACCTTCGCCTACCTCGAGGGCCGCCGCCACGCCCCGAAGGGCGCCCTGTGGGAGCAGGCGCTCGACGACTGGCGCACCCTCGTTACCGACGACGGCGCAGCGTGGGACCGCAAGGTGGTGATCGACGCCGCAACGCTGCGACCGCACGTCACCTGGGGCACCAACCCGAGTCAGGTCCTGCCGATCGACGCCCTGGTCCCCGATCCCGACGCCTTCGCCGACCCGGCCGATCGGGAAGCGGCCGCCCGGGCGCTCGTCTACATGGGGCTGACGGCCGGCACGCCGATCAAGGAGATCCCCGTCGACACGGTGTTCATCGGGTCGTGCACCAACAGCCGCATCGAGGATCTCCGTGCGGCCGCCGGCGTGCTCGAGGGCCGACGGGTGTCCGTAGCCCGGGCGATGGTCGTGCCCGGCAGCCACCGGGTGAAGGCGCAGGCCGAGGCCGAGGGCCTCGACCGGATCTTCCGCGCCGCCGGGGCCGACTGGCGGGAACCCGGGTGCTCGATGTGCCTCGCGATGAACCCCGACAAGCTCGCCCCGGGCGAGCGCGCCGCATCCACCTCGAACCGCAACTTCGAGGGCCGCCAGGGTCGTGGCGGTCGCACCCACCTCGTCTCGCCCGCCGTCGCCGCTGCCACCGCCGTGGCCGGGCGCTTCGCCACCCCGGAGGACCTGGCATGAAGGCCGTGACCGTGCTCACCGGCACTGCGCTCCCGCTCGAGCGCTCCAACGTCGACACCGACCAGATCATCCCGGCCGAATGGCTCAAACGGGTCGAGCGCACCGGGTTCGGTGCCGGCCTGTTCGCCACGTGGCGCGACGACCGCGACTTCGTGCTCAACGACCAGCGCTTCGCCGGCGCATCGGTGCTCGTCGCGGGCCCGGCGTTCGGCGTGGGCTCGTCCCGGGAGCACGCAGTGTGGGCGATCCAGGACTACGGCTTCGATGCGGTGATCGCGCCGAGCTTCTCCGACATCTTCCGGAACAACTGCACCAAGAACGGGTTGGTCCCCGTGGTGCTGCCGGAGGAGATCGTCCGGCGGATCCAGGCCGCGGTCCAGGCCAACCCGGCTGTTGCGATCACGATCGACGTGCACCGCCTCCTGGTCGAGATGCCCGGCCTCGGCATCGACGAACCGTTCCCGATGGACGCTCCGACCCAGCAGCGGTTCCTCCACGGTCTCGACGACATCGGGATCACGCTCGGCCACGCCGACGCGATCACCACCTACGAAGCGACCCGACCGGCCTGGATGCCGCGCGTGGCCACCCCGGGCTGAGCAACGCTCTCGGTGGCCTTTGGACCACCGAGAATGCCGAGCCGCGTGGATTCTGGATCTGGTCAGGCGTAGCGTCGCGGCTGGTCACCATGCCGCTTCGACGAAAGCTCTTCCTGCTCGGCCTCGTCGCCATCGTCACCGTCGAACTGGTCGGCGGGCTCACGGCCGTTCGCGCCCGGGAAGCGGTGCGCAACGAGGTCCGTCAGGGCCTCCAGACGATCGCCGATCTCCAGGCCGAGCTCATCGCCCAGCAGATCGCCCTGGGCGCCGAGCGCATCCAGCAGTTCACCGGTTCGGTGACCGGGATGCGAATCGTCGCGCAACTCGACGACGGGCCCGTGCGGCTCTCCCCCGAAAGCGCGCGCAGCCTGCTGCAGCCCCTGCTCAGCAGGGACGTTCGGGCTGCCGCGATCGTCACCCCGGATGCGTTCGTCGTGGCCGACACGAGCGTGCTCGGCCGACCGGTCGTCGGGCTCGCCGACCTTGACCTCGCCCGACTCGTGAGCCGGGGCCTTGCGGGTCCGAACGGGGCGGTCGGCGAGGTGCGCGCCGACGACACCGGCGGCCGGTACGACCAGGTGATCCCTGACCGATTTCCGGCACCTCGCTTCCTGGTCCTTGCGCAAATCTCGCTGGAACCGGTCAGCAACGTGGTGCGCACCGGCGTCGACCTCGGGCCGGGCACCAGCACCTACCTGGTCCAACGGTCAGGCGACACGGTCCGCTTCGTGACCACCCCCCGAAGTGACCTCGACCCGACCACACTGCCCGCCCTCCCGATCCAGGCGGTCGACGAACCGGCGGTGCGCGCCGGGATCGGTCGCCGCTCGGTCGTCGAGACCGATGGGGACGACGCTGTGGTTGCGGCGACGAGAGCCGTCCCGGACACGGCGTGGGGCATCGTCACCCAGACCGAACGGGGTGAGGCCTTCGGTGGCGCCGACCGGCTCGTGTGGGCCCAGGTGATCGGGTTCGTCGTGGGCGGCGTCGCCCTTGCGATCGGAACCTGGCTACTGACCCGATCGGTCCTGGCCCGGATCGAGCGCCTAACGGCCGGCGCCGAGGCCCTCAGCGAAGGGAATCTCGAGGCCCGCATCGGGGATCGGGGCGCCGACGAGCTCGGCGTGCTCGCCCGCGCCTTCGACCGCATGGCCGACACCATCGCCCAAGACGTCGAACGCCGAACCCAGATCGAGAGCCGGCTCGACCACCAGGCCCGCCACGATCCGCTGACCGGCCTTCCCAATCGCGCCGAACTGGAACGATCGCTGCGGGCGGTCGTCGCTCGTCGACGCGCCGAGCACGATTCGCAGGCGGCGCTGCTGTTCTGCGATCTCGACGACTTCAAGGCCGTGAACGACGAGCTCGGTCATGCCATCGGGGACGAGCTGCTGTGCACCATCGCCGCCCGGTTCCGAGGCGTCATCGGTCCCTCCGACGTGCTCGCACGGTTCGGCGGGGACGAGTTCGTGGTGCTGTGCTCGAACCTCGCCTCACCCGAGGCCGCCGAGCGCCTCGCGGCACGGCTGCGGGGCGCTCTGAGCAACCCGATCGTGCTCGCCGGCCGGGAGATCACCGCGTCGGTGTCGGTCGGCATCTCCCTGTTCGATCCGTCGACGAGCGCAGCCCAGGTCCTGAAGGATGCCGATGCCGCGATGTACCGGGCCAAGGAACGGCGGCGCCGCGAACGATCGGCAGCTACCCCGGGACGCTCGGCTCGCCACGAGGAGATCGCGGTATGGCACGAGGCCATCGAGCGCGACGAGTTCACGCTGTTGTTCCAACCGATCCGCCGCCTTCGCGACCGTCGGGTGGTCGCCGTGGAGGCCTTGGTGCGGCGGCGCCAAGGCGATCATCTCCGGCTCCCCGGGGAGTTCCTGGGCCGCCTCGAGACGCTCCACCTGCTCCCGATGCTCGACCGGTGGGTGCTCGGCCGAGCCACCGCCCAGCTCGCCGCATGGCGCCGCGCCGGCCTGCCCGCAGACGTGAAGATCGTGGTGAACGCCTCACCGGCGACCTTCGACGACGACCGCGCCGTCAGCCGGGCGATCGGCACCCTGACCGATGCCGGCCTGCAGCCCGACAACCTCGTGGTCGATCTTGCCGAGCAGTCCATCGACCCCGGAGGCCCCACCCAGCGTCACGCGCTGGTTCGGCTTGCCTCCACGGGCGTGAGCATCGCGATCGACAACTTCGGACGGGGGGCGATCGGTCTCGGCCGCCTCCACACGGTCGTGGCTCAGCAGGTCAAGCTCGATCGGAGCGTCGTCGCCGACATCGATCGAAGCGATCGGGCACGAGCGACGGTCCGGTCGGTGGTGGGGTTGGCCCACGACCTCGGGCTCTGCGTCGTCGCCGAAGGCGTCGAGCGATCGACACAGGCCGACGTGCTCGCCGACCTCGGATGCGATCTCGCCCAAGGGTTCGCGCTCGGGCTCCCGGTCTGGCCCGAGGACCTGACCAGGGAGTTGTGCTCCGTACGTTCCGGGCCCGGTGAGTCCGGGATGCCTTGACAGGCCAGCGGCACCGTGAGAACTTTCCCGACGTGGACCGTCCGTCGGCGCTCCTTCTCCTTACGTAGGCGAGCAGGCGCCCCGCCCGCTCGCCCTGCCTCCTGCGCCCCAACCGGCCAGGAGGTTCTTGCTTTTTCGACGCCCGCACGCAACCCCTAGGAGCCTGGCGATGCCCCCGCAGCCCGTCACCCCGAAGCCCATGCCCTTCGAGAAGTACCGGCGCTGGACCCCGCTCACCCTCGCCGATCGGACCTGGCCGGACCGGACCATCGGCGTCGCCCCGCTGTGGTGTTCGGTCGACCTGCGCGACGGCAACCAGGCGCTCATCGATCCGATGGACGTCGAACGCAAGCGGCGGATGTTCGACACCCTGGTGAAGATGGGGTTCAAGGAGATCGAGATCGGCTTCCCCGCTGCGAGCCAGCCCGACTTCGACTTCTGCCGCATCCTCATCGAGGAAGACCTGATCCCCGACGACGTCACCGTGCAGGTGCTGGTGCAGAGCCGGGCCGATCTGTTGGAGCGCACATACGAAGCGCTCGCCGGCGCCCCGCGGGCCATCGTCCACTTCTACAACTCGACCAACCCGCTGCAGCGGCGGGTCGTGTTCGGTCTCGACAAGCCGGGGATCGTCGACATCGCCGTCAACGCTGCCCGCCTGGCGCGCAAGCTCGAAGCCACGATCCCGGATACAGCGGTGCGCTACGAGTACTCGCCGGAGAGCTTCACCCTCACCGAACCCGACTTCGCGCTCGAGATCTGCGAGGCGGTCATGGACGTCGTCGAACCGACGGTCGAGCGTCCGATCATCCTCAACCTCCCGGCGACGGTCGAGTGCTACCAGCCCCACGTCTACGCCGACACCATCGAATGGTTCCACCGCAACGTCTCCCGGCGTGATGCGGTCGTGCTCAGCCTCCACCCGCACAACGACCGCGGGACGGCGGTGGCTGCCGCCGAGTTCGGGGTGATGGCGGGAGCGGACCGGGTGGAGGGCACCCTGTTCGGCAACGGGGAACGCACCGGGAACGTCGACGTCGTCAACCTGGCGGTGAACCTGTTCGTCCAGGGCGTCGATCCGAAGCTGGACATCTCCAACATCGATCAGCTGCGCCGCGTGGCGGAGTACTGCAACCGCCTCCCCGTGCACCCCCGTCACCCTTGGGTGGGGGACCTCGTCTACACGGCGTTCTCCGGGAGCCACCAGGACGCCATCAAGAAGGGGTTCGCGGCGCTGCCGGCCGACTACGAGGTGTGGGAGGTTCCGTATCTGCCGCTCGATCCCAAGCACCTCGGTCGCACCTACGAGGCGGTCATCCGGGTGAACAGCCAGTCCGGCAAGGGCGGCGTCGCCTACATCATGAGCGAGGAGCACGGCTTCGAGCTCCCGCGGCGGCTCCAGATCGAGTTCTCCAAGACGATCCAGGCGATCAGCGAGGACACGGGCACCGAGGTGAAGCCCACCGAGATCTGGGAGGCGTTCCAGGCGGAGTACCTCCCGGTCGAACCGCGCTACGTGCTGCGCACCCATGAGCTGCGCACCGTGGACGACGTCACGACGATCACGGCACACCTCGTCGTCGACGGCGAGGCACAAACCGTGACGGGCACGGGCAATGGTCCGATCGACGCGTTCGTCCACGCCATCCGCTCCGAGCTCGGGGTGTCCCTCGACGTGGTCGACTACGCCGAGCACGCCATGGGTTCGGGATCGGGCGCGACCGCGGTCGCCTACGTCGAGACCGTCGACGAGGACGGTGCCGTGCGGTGGGGGGTCGGCACCCACCCGAACACCACGGTCGCATCCTTGCGCGCCGTGCTGTCGGCGCTCGGCGGACGCAACTGAGCACTTGCTCGGGGGCCTCGGACCTTCGCACCGAGGGGACTGTCCCGGTTCCGGTCAAGTGCCGGGACCGACAGCCGATTGGTGCGTCGGGTCGGCGCACGAGCGAGGACCCGACGCACCAATGTTCGACGCTCTCTTCGACGCCCTCCCCGTTGCGGTCACCGTTTGGGAACCCGCCGCCGACCTCGACGACCTGGGCGCGCACACCCTCGTGGCCGCCAATGCGGCCGCCGAGTCACTGTTCGGCGCGGACGTCCGCAGCCGGGCCGGAGAGCCGCTCGAGTCGGTGCTCCCGTCGAGCGTCGAGGGCGGTGCGGAGCTTCCCGAACTGATCGTCGCTGCGCACACCTATCGGGCTGCGCGGGTCAAGGAGATCGAGATCGACGGGCGGATCGTCCTCGTCCACGGAGCGCCGCTCGGCGACCGACACGTGGTCACCGTGTGCGTCGACCACACGGCCTGGCTCGCCTCCCGCCAGCAGCTCGCTCTCATCAACCAGTTGCTCGACAATGCGCCGGACATGGTGATCATCGGCCGGTACGGGTCGGGGGCGCTCGACTACGTCAACGCGACGTCCTCGGCGCTGCTCGGCCTCGAGGAATGCGCGGGCGAACCCGAAATCCGGTTCGAGGACCGACTCACCGACGACTCGTATGAGGTCTACCTGAACGACGCGCTCCCGACGGCCTCGCGCGCCGGCATCTGGGAGGGCGAGCTCGAGTTCGAGCCGTTCCCGGGCCGCCTGCTGCCGACCTCGGCCGTGGTGCTGTGCACCGAGGACGACCCGAGCGCACCGGACCGCTTCGCCGTGCTCGCCCGGGACATCACCGGGCAGCGCCACGACGCCGAGAAGCTGCGCACCGCAGCGATGCACGACGCCTTGACGGGTCTCCCGAACCGCATGCAGCTGGAGCATCGGCTCAACCAGGCCGTCGAGGAGTTCCACGGGTCCGGGGTGCAGTCGATCCTGCTCTACCTCGACCTCGACCGGTTCAAGCCGATCAACGACGAGCACGGACACGAGGCCGGCGATGTCGTGCTCCGAGAGGTCGGCGTGCGCCTGCGCAGCAGCCTGCGAGGCAACGATCTCGCCGCTCGCCTCGGCGGCGACGAGTTCGTCGTGCTCGCCACCGGCCTCACCGAGGCCACTGCGCACCACGTGTCGGCCCGCATCGAGACCTCGATCGGCGAGCCCATCGGCCTGCCCAACGGCGCAGTTGTTTCGGTGGGCGTGTCGATCGGCATGGTCCCGCTCGATCAGACGATCAGCGGCGCCGCCGAGTGGCTGGCCGCAGCGGACTTTGCGATGTACGAGATCAAGCGCGACCACCACCGCTGAGCCCCGGCCCCCCGGGCAGGGTGGTCAGCAGCCACGCTGCGATCTCGACCGCGGCGGCGCCCTCGTAGTGCAATCCATCGCCGCGCAACGGCCGGCATGTGCGCTGTTCGGGCGGGCAGACGTAGGCGCCGAGGTCGGTGATCCCGACCCGACCGGCGGCCGGTGAGCCCTCCGCGATGCTCCGGTAGACCACGTCGAGGCAGCTCTTGCGATCGGTGACGTCCTTGGGCACGAAGGCACGCGCGGAGCCATCGGGTGCAGCCGGTAACACGAAGGTCACCCGCGCACGCGTGGTCGACAGGAGCCAGGCCAGGCGCGCCTCGACCTCCGGCCGATACCAGTCCCGGAACGCAGCGTCGCAGGGGCTGCGCCAGCGACCCTCCATCCAGCGGTCGACCACCGTCGTGGCCCCGAGCACGAGCAGGACTTCATCGGGTGGATCGACCGCAGCGGTCGCCGCCCAATCCCGCTCCCACTCGCCGCATGGCGGGGCCTCCTCCACCACCATCCCGGTGGCCAGCCGCATGCGGGGATACCCGCGGGCCCCGTCGCACGACGGGATACCGAGGTTCACCCATCGAGGTTGCCCGCTCACGCCCCCGGCGCCCAGCGACTGGCCCAGGAGATAGGCGACCGAGTCACCGACCAGCCAGACCACCGCCGGCCGACGGGGCACGGTCGTCGCCGAGGTGCCGGCAACCAAGACGCTGGGGACCATCGCCTCGGCCGAGCTGGTGGGCGCTGCGAGGTCGGCCATGGTCAGTACGACTGCGTCGCTCGGCGGCACGTCGTCGCTGACGAGCGACGGGGAGGCATCGGACCGGCCGAACATCGCGAGCGCCGCTGCCGCCGGGCGGACCGATCGCCCCGACAGCCCGATCGTGGCCACCAGGACAGTCATCGAGGTCAACACGGCGGCGAGGCGGGCAGTCCCGGCCGGGATCCGGTACGGCAACCGGAACCGGAGCTCCAACAGGTGGTAGGAGGCGACGGCGAACAGGATCGACAACGAAAGCCGGAGTGCCCCGAGCACGATCCCGGACAGCCCGGTGCGCTCCTCGTCGAGCCACACCACGACCGGCCAGTGGTACAAATAGAGGCCGTAGCTGTAGCGGCCCGTAGCGATGAGCGGCCGCCAGGACAGCACCCGACCGGCATGCCGGCCGTTGGCGCCGACCACTGCGGCAGCGTTGAACACGCCAACGAGAGCGAGTCCGCCCCCCGCCAGCCAACCGCTGTCCAGGGTGGTCGTCGCCCAGAGGACCGCAAGCGTCCCCAGGCCCCCGGCGCCGACGACGGCAAGCGTGCGCTGCCCCCGGGCGCGGCAGCGCCGAAGCACCGCCGGCGGCAGGGCCAGCGCCGCCAGCGCCCCGACGAGCACCTCGGCCGCCCGGGTGTGGGTGCCGTAGTAGACGAGATCGAACCGACCCCCGGCGGCGACCTGCGCGGCTGCGGAGGCAACGGCGAGAACGCCCAGCGTCACGCCCAGCCGTAGCCGTCCGGCGCGGCCCGGACGCCGAAGCGCCCACCAGACCACGAGGGGAAGCACGAGGTAGCACTGCTCTTCGATCGAGAGCGACCAGTAGTGCAGCACCGGGGAGGCGCCGTCGAACAGCTCGGCATAGGAACGGTCGGCGAGCAGGAACCGCCAGTTCGCCACGTCGAACACGGCAGCCTGGACGTCTCCTGCGAGCCCCGAGCCCCCACCGATCCCCTGGCCGACGACGACGACCACGGCAAGGCACGCAAGGGCGGCCGGCAACAGTCGGCGCGCTCGCCGACCCCAGAACGCCCGCAGGTCGATGCGGCCGGCGCGTTCGTGCTCGACGAGCAGCAGGGCGGTGATGAGGTAACCGGACAGGGTGAAGAACAGCGACACCCCCAGGAAGCCTCCGCCGAAGCCCGGCACGCCGAGGTGGTAGCCGAGCACGCCCACGACGGCGAGGCCACGCAGTCCGTCCAGCCCGACGACGTGCGCCAACAGCGCCGGGCGGGCGCTCGTTGTCGTTCGGTCGGAAAAGGATCGTCGGTCGTCGTGCATGGTGATGCGCGACAGCCCCGGCTCCGCCGACCGCCGCGCACACTAGCCGAGCCGCGCGCCCCTCGCCGCAGCGACCGCCAGGCGGTCCACCAGGTCGTTCATCGGGTCACCGCCGTGCCCCTTCACCCAGCGAAACCGCACCTCGCGCCGACGCACCTCGTCGATGAGGGGCTCCCAGAGGTCGCGGTTCGCGACGGGTTGACGCTGGCTGTTCGTCCACCCTCGACGCAGCCAGCCCTCCCACCACCGGTCCCGGAAACAGTTGACGACGTAGGTCGAGTCGGAAACCACCTCGATCGCCTCGTGCGCATCGACGGCTCGGATCGCTTCGAGGGCGGCGCGCACCTCCATGCGTTGGTTGGTGGTGTGCGCCTCGCCCCCGCTGGCCTGCGGCGCACCCGACGGGGCGACCGCCCACGCCCATCCGCCCGGCCCAGGGTTCCCGGAGCAGGCACCATCGGTGTACACGACGATCGTCACGACGTGATCGTGTAGCAGACGCGTCACCCTGCGTCGACGAACTCGGGCGAGAATGGCGACCATGATCTTCGACGGCTTCGTCCATTCGCTGCCCGACGTGGACCCGATGGAGACCCGGGAGTGGCTCGAGTCGCTCGACGCCGTCGTCGAGGTCCACGGGAAGACCCGGGCGCGGTACCTGCTGTCCGCGCTGCTGGAACGGGCCCGAGAGCTGCAGGTGAGCTTCCCGGCGACCGTGTCGACCCCCTACGTGAACACGATCCCACGCGAGCAGGAGCCGTGGTTCCCCGGCGACGAGTACCTCGAGCGTCGCATCCGGGCGTACCTCCGCTGGAACGCCGCCGTCATGGTGATCAAGGCCAACAAGCACGCCGACGGCATCGGCGGCCACCTGTCGACGTTCGCCTCGTCGGCGTCGCTGTACGACATCGGCTTCCATCACTTCTTCCGAGGCAAGGACGACGGCCAGCCCGGCGACCACGTCTACATCCAGGGCCACGCCGCGCCGGGTATCTACGCACGGGCGTATCTCGAGGGACGTCTGTCCGAGGACGACCTCGACCATTTCCGTCGTGAGATCGGCCGGGTCGGCCTGTCGAGCTATCCCCACCCTCGCCTCATGCCCGATTTCTGGGAGTACCCGACGGTGTCGATGGGACTCGGACCGATCACGGCGATCTACCAGGCCCGCTTCAACCGCTACCTCCACAACCGCCGGATCGACGACACCTCGGCCAGCCGGGTGTGGGCGTTCCTCGGCGACGGGGAGTGCGACGAGCCCGAGACGCTCGGGGCGCTCTCGCTCGCGTCGCGCGAGCGGCTCGACAACCTCGTGTTCGTCGTCAACTGCAACCTGCAGCGCCTCGACGGCCCGGTGCGCGGTAACGGAAAGATCATCCAGGAGCTCGAAGCGGTGTTCCGCGGCGCCGGGTGGAACGTCATCAAGGTGATCTGGGGCTCGAAGTGGGACGAGTTGCTCGCCAAGGACAAGGACGGCGCGCTGCTCAACAAGATGAACACGACCGTCGACGGCGAGTTCCAGCGGTACACCGTCGAGTCCGGCAACTACATCCGGGAGCACTTCTTCGGTCCCGATCCGCGACTGCGCCAGTTGGTCGCTCACCTCGGCGACGACGACCTTCGCTGGCTCCCCCGGGGCGGCCACGACTACCGGAAGCTCTACGCGGCCTACAAGGCCGCGGCCGAGAACCTCGGATCGGGCGCACCCACGGCCATCCTGTGTAAGACCGTCAAGGGCTGGACCCTCGGACCCGAGATCGAGGGTCGCAACGCAACCCATCAGATCAAGAAGATGACCAAGGACCAGCTGATGGTCCTGCGAGACCGGCTCTATCTCCACGACGAGATCCCGGAGGAGGCCCTCGAGAGCGAGGCGCCGTACTTCCGCCCTGCGGCCGGCTCGCCGACCCACGAGTACCTCATGGAACGACGCCGGGCACTGGGCGGTTCGCTCCCCCGGCGTGTGGTGCGCAACCGCCGCCCGGTCGAACTGCCGCAGGACTCGGCCTACACCGAGTTGTTCGGCGGTTCCGGCACCCAGCCGGTGTCGACCACGACTGCGTTCACCCGGCTCCTGCGCAACCTGTGCCGCGACGAGCGCGCCGGTGGACGCATCGTGCCGATCATCCCGGACGAAGCCCGCACCTTCGGGATGGACTCGCTGTTCCGGGAGTTGCGGATCTACGCGAGCCAGGGGCAGAAGTACGAGCCGGTCGACCACAACCTGATGCTCAGCTACACCGAGTCGACCGACGGTCAGATCCTCGAGGAGGGCATCACCGAGGCCGGCGCCATGTCGTCGTGGATCGCCGCCGGCACGTCGTACGCCAACCGCGGGGTCCCGATGATCCCCTTCTACACCTTCTACTCGATGTTCGGCTTCCAGCGGGTCGGCGACCTGATCTGGCAGGCCGCCGACAGCCGTGCCCGCGGGTTCCTGATGGGGGCGACAGCCGGCCGGACCACGCTGCTCGGCGAAGGACTCCAGCACCAGGACGGCCATTCGCACGTCCTCGCCTCGACGGTTCCGCCCTGCCAGGCCTACGACCCGGCGTTCGCCTACGAGACGGCGGCGATCGTGCGCCACGGCATCCGCCGGATGTTCGGTCCGGGTGCCGAGGACGTCTTCTACTACCTCACGATCTACAACGAGAACCAGCCGATGCCGGCCATGCCGGACCGCCCGGGCATCACCGAGGAGATCGTCCGCGGGCTGTACCGCTGGGCCGAGGCCCCGGCCGGGCCCTCGAAACGAGCGACGGTGCTGTTCTCTGGTTCGGCGAGCCTCGCCGCACGCGACGCCGCCGCGATCCTCGCCGCCGAGTACGACGTGGGCGTCGAGTTGTGGTCGGCCACGTCCTACAAGGCGTTGCGGGAAGAGGCGCTCGCCGTCGAGCGGTGGAACCGGCTGCACCCGACGGAGGCACCCCGCACCCCGCTCGTCAGCCGGTTGCTCGCCGACGCTGCCGGCCCGGTCGTGGCGGTGACCGACTACATGCGGATCGTGCCCGAACAGGTGGCTCGGTTCGTCAACGGCGGCCGGTCGTTCATCCCGCTGGGCACCGACGGCATGGGGCGCTCCGACACGCGCGAGGCGCTCCGGCGGTTCTTCGAGGTCGATGCCGGACACGTGGTCGTCGGCGTGCTCCACGGCTTGGCCGAGCGCGGCGAGGTCAAGGCCGAGGTGGTCGCCGAGGCGATCGCCCGCTTCGGCATCGACGCCGAGGCGCCGGCGCCCTGGGGGTGACCGGCACCCTCTGGGTCACCGGCGACGACGAGGCCGACCGCCTGCTCAACACCGACGGCACGGCGCTGCTCGTCGGGATGGTCCTGGACCAACAGATCCCACTCGCGTGGGCGTTCCGGGGACCTGCAACCCTGCGGGATCGGCTCGGCCATCTCGACGCCACCCGGATCGCGGCGATGGACCCGGATGCGGTGGTGGCCGTAGCCGCAACGAAGCCGGCGGTGCACCGCTATCCGGCGGCGATGGGACGCCGGGTGCACGAGTTGTGCCGTGCCCTCGTCGACGACCACGGCGGTGACGGGGCACGGGTCTGGGCCGAGGTGCGCAACGGGGAGCAACTGCGGGAACGACTTCTCGCCCTCCCCGGCTTCGGCGACGAGAAATCCCGGATCACCGTCGCCGTGCTGGCCAAGCGGTTCGCGATCCGGCCACCGGGATGGGAGGTCGCGGCCGGGGTGTTCGCCGACGACCAACCCCGCTCGGTGGCGGACTGCGCGTCGCCGACGTCCTATGCCGCAGTCAAGGCGTGGAAGAAGGATCAGAAGGCGGCCGGTTGGGACAAGCAGGACCGGCCACTGCCATGACCACCACGACCACGAGGCCGGATTGCGAACCGAACGGTTGGTACGGTCGATCGGCCGGAGGAGCACTCGTGAACGACCCGAATTCGCCTCGGATCCATCCCACAGCAGTCGTCGAGGACGGCGCCTCGATCGGACCGGGCGCTGCGATCTGGCACCACAGTCACATCCGTACCGGGGCCAGCGTCGGCGCCGGGTGCACACTCGGGAAGAACGTGTTCGTCGATGCCGGCGTGTCGATCGGAGCGCGGTCGAAGATCCAGAACAACGTGTCGGTCTACACCGGGGTGACCCTGGAAGAGGAGGTGTTCGTGGGGCCGAGCGCCGTGTTCACGAACGACCGCTTCCCGCGGGCAGTCAGCCCGTCGTGGGAAACCGTCCCCACGCTCGTGCGGCGAGGGGCCTCGATCGGCGCAAACGCGACGATCGTCTGCGGCATCGAGATTGGTTCCTACGCAACGGTTGCGGCCGGATCCCTCGTCACCCGTTCGCTCGAACCGCACGAGCTCGTGATGGGCAACCCCGCTCGCCGGGCCGGGTGGGTATGCGCCTGCGGCCGTGTGGCGAGCCGCGATCAAGACTGTCCTGAGGACGTCCGGTGTGAGACCTGCCGGACCGACGCGCCGTGACGAATGCGATGGAGCTCGTGATCACCGTTGTCCGGGTCGGCGCCGAGGAAGGGGCAGGGGCAAGCAACGAGGCGGTCGGTCCCGCCCGCAGGCCGCGAACCGCATCAGGTGACGACACCGCCCGGAGAGCTACCCGACGCTAAGCTCGTCAGCTCATTGGAGGTCCAGATGGCGAGACGAGCGCTCATCACCGGCATAACCGGTCAGGATGGGCATTTCCTGGCTGAGTTGCTGCACGACAGGGGCTACGACGTGTTCGGGCTGGTCAAGGGCCAGAACAACCCCAAGCAGCACCAGCTTCTCGCAGAACTGCCGTTCGTGCAGGTGGTACAGGGCGACCTTCAGGATCTGACGTCGCTGGTCGCCGTGGTCAACACCGTCGAGCCCGACGAGGTCTACAACCTCGGGGCCATCTCCTTCGTCGCCATGTCGTTCACCCAGGCGGAACTGACCGCGAACATCACCGGCCTCGGGGTGCTGCGCCTTCTTGAGGCCATCCGCATCGCCGGTGGCGCAGATCGAAATCCGATCCGCTTCTACCAGGCCTCGTCGTCGGAGATGTTCGGAAAGGTGCGGGAGACGCCGCAGACCGAGCGCACGCCGTTCCACCCCCGCTCGCCGTACGGGTGCGCCAAAGTGTACGGGCACGACATCACGGTGAACTACCGCGAGAGCTACGGCATGTACGCCTGTTCGGGCATCCTGTTCAACCACGAGTCGGAACGTCGCGGGCTCGAGTTCGTCACCCGCAAGATCACCCATGCCGTGGCTCGCATCAAGCTTGGCCTGCAACGCGAACTCGTCCTCGGTGATCTCGAACCGAAACGAGACTGGGGCTACGCAGGCGACTACGTGAAGGCAATGTGGCTCATGCTCCAGCAGGACACGCCAGACGACTACGTCGTGGCCACCGGTGAGACGCATTCGGTGCGGGAGTTTCTCGACGTTGCGTTCGCAACCGCCGGCATCGACGACTGGGCGCCCTACGTGCGCCAGGACCCGGCGTTCTTTCGGCCTGCGGAAGTCGATCTGCTGGTAGGCGATGCCTCGAAGGCGCACACGAAGCTCGGTTGGAAGCCGGAGGTGTCGTTCCCCGAGCTTGTGGCCCGCATGGTCGAGTACGACCTGCGAGTCGTCGGAGGGCTTGCGAAGGGGTGAATGCAGGGGGAACCCGGGCCTCGGTTCGGACGAGCTCGTTCGAGACGGCCGATTAGCTGATCTCCTGTCGGATCCACTCGGCGGTGCGGGCAAGGCCCTCGCGCAACGGGATCTCCGGCGACCATCCGAGCGTCGAGCGCACGAGCGTCAGGTCGGGTCGACGTTGCAGAGGATCTCCCTCACGCTCGGGAGGCAGCGCCAGGTGCACGATCTCCGACGAGGAGCCGGTCACCTCCTTGGCCAACGCCGCGAGCTCCGACAGCGTGAACTCGCCGTCGTTGCCAATATTCATCGGGCCCGTCTCGTCGCCGTCGAGGAGGGCGAGCAGACCGCGCACTTCGTCGGTCACGAAGCAGAAGCTGCGGGTCCGAGAACCGTCGCCGTAGATGGTGATCGGCCGCCCCTCGAGCGCCTGCACCAGGAAGTTCGTGACGACTCGGCCATCGTCGGGCCGCATACGCGGGCCATAGGTGTTGAAGATGCGCACGATGCGCACATCGAGGCCGTAGCGGCGGTGGTACGCCATCGTCAGCGCCTCGCTGAAGCGCTTGGCCTCGTCGTAGCAGCTGCGCGGGCCGATCGAGCTGACGTTGCCCCAGTAGGACTCTGGCTGGGGGTGCACCAATGGGTCGCCGTACACCTCGCTGGTCGAGGCGAGGAAGAACCGGGCGTCGTGGGCGCGGGCCAGCTCCAGCAGGTTGCGGGTGCCGGTCGAGCCGACGGCCAGGATCTCGAGCGGCAACTCCAGAAAGTCCTTGGGCGACGCCGGGCTGGCAAGGTCCATTACGCGGTCGACCGGCGAGCCGACGACGTCGTCGAGCGGCTCGCAGACGTCATGCTCCACGAGCGAGAAGCGCTCGTGGCCGGACAGGCGGGCGACGTTCTCCCTGCGGCCGGTGAGGAAGTTGTCGATACACACGACCTCGTCACCGCGAGCGACCAGGGCGTCGCAGACGTGTGAGCCGATGAAGCCAGCGCCGCCGGCGACCACCACCCGGGCCATCAACGACCGATGCCCTGGTAGGCGAAACCGAGACGCAACGCAGCCGAACGGTCGAGGAGGTTGCGGGCGTCGACGATGGCCGGCCGGCACAGCAGGCTCCGCACCTTCTCGAGGTCGAGCCAGCGGAAGTCGTCCCACTCCGTGAGCACGGCGAGCACGTCGGCGCCCTCACATGCCGAGTACGGGTCGGATGCGACGCCGATGCCGGGCAGGTCCCTGCCGACGGTCGGGTCGTAGGCGGTCACCGTGCCGCCCTCCTCGACCACGCGGGCCAGCACCGCCAGCGACGGCGACTCGCGCAGGTCGTCGGTGCGGGCCTTGAACGTGAGGCCCCAGGCCGCCACCTTCGCCCCGGCCAGCGAACCGCCGGCGGCCTCCCGCAGCTTGGACACGATGCGCTCGCGCTGCTGATCGTTGACGGTGATGACGCCCTTGAGGAGGTCGAAGTCGTAGCCGGCCGACTCGGCGATGTGGACGAGCGCCCGGGTGTCCTTGGGGAAGCACGAGCCACCCCAGCCCGGGCCGGGCCTCAGGAACTCCTGACCGATCCGCTTGTCGTACCCGATGCCGAGCACGACGTCGTTGACGTCAGCCCCGACGGCCTCGCACACGGCCGCCACTGCGTTGACGAAGCTGATCTTGGTGGCAAGGAAGGCGTTGGCGGCGTACTTGATGGTCTCGGCCGAGGCCGGGTCGGTGACGATGAGGGGGGAGGCGATTCCGAGGTAGAGCGACGCCGTCCGGATGGCGGCAGCCTGATGGTCGGAACCGATCACCACCCGATCGGGGTGGAGGAAGTCGTGCACGGCCGAGCCCTCACGTAGGAACTCGGGGTTCGACACGACGAACACATCGCTGCGCCCGAGCGCTCGCTCCACGACCTTGGTCGAGCCGACCGGCACGGTCGACTTGTTGATCACCACCGACTCGGACTTCAGGGCGGCGGCGATCTGGCGGGCAGCCGCCTCGATGTAGGACAGGTCGGCCGAACCGTCCTCACCCTGGGGTGTCGGCACGCACAGGAACACGAACTCGCTCACCGCAGCGGCCTGCTCGGCGCCTACGACGAACCGCAGGCGGCCGCTGCGCAGCCCGTCGGCCAGCAGGGGCTCGACCCCGGCCTCGACGATCGGCACCTCGCCCCGGTTCAGCCGGTCGACCCGCTCGCTCAGCACGTCAGCGCACACGACATCGTGCCCCAGGTGCGCAAGGCAAACCGCCGTCGTGAGACCGACGTACCCCGCCCCGATGATCCCGATCTTGCTCACTTGGCAAGTCTACGAAGGCTCACCCTCTGGCAGGCCGCCGAGCGATGAATAGCAGCGACTGACCAAACGGTGGCCGGACTCTGGTCTCCACGGCGCGCAGCACCGGCACGACGGCACGGTCGTAGAGGGCGACCGCCCGCGGCTTGGTCGGGAGCTGGCGGAGCATCCGCGCCACGATCAGCCACGAGAACCAGCCCACGCTGTTCACGTGACGGAGGTCGACCACCTCGAAGCCGTGGGCTTCCACGAGCGCCCGGAGCGGCCGGCGGCGGTACCGGCGATGGTGGCCCAGCATGCCGTCGAACCGGCTGTAGAGCAGCGGGAAGGCAGGTACCCAAAGGGCGAGATGACCACCGGGCTGCAGGCGCTGCCACAAGCCGTCGAGCGCAGCCCCATCATCGGGGATGTGCTCGAGCACGTTGATCAGCACGGCGGCACCGAACTCGGGCGAAGCCGGGAGATCGTTGAGCAGGCCCTGCACCACCGCCACCCGAGGATCGCCTGCGAAGCGCTCGGCGAGGAGACCGGCGGCCCGCGCCGACGGCTCCACGGCGGTCACCGCTCCGAGCTCCGCCAGCAGCTCCGTGAAGGTCCCGTGGCCGGCGCCGACCTCGAGCACCGGGCCGTTGATGAACGGCCGCACCAGCGAGAAGATCCAATCGCGGTAGTTGTGCGCGTCGTCGAGCGAATCGAGCGTCGCAGCGAGCTCCACGTCGGATTGCTCGAGGCTCACGGCGCGTCTCGGCGGCACTCCGCCAACAGTAGTTGGCCCCCCGATGACCAGTTGGCCAGATTGCGTGGTCGCTGCTGCATTCTCTCGCCGCCCGCCGCACGTCGAGGCCGGACGTAATGCTCGGATCCCGGGCCGAGACCAGGGTCTGTGCGTTGCTCATAGCTTGATGTCATCGCACCGAGCCCCCAGACCCCGGATTCGACGACCCCGGCGGCTGTCGCCGGATTCGTCGGTGTGGCGGTGTGCACCGGCCTGCTCAACGCGTTCGCCCATCGCCTGGTCGCTGTGCGCCTCGACCCCGACGCCTACGGAGCCCTGTCCACGCTGCTCGCCGGTCTCACCGCCGTCGGGATCGTCCTCGGCGGGATCCAGGTCGCGCTCGCCCGGGTGATCGCCTCGCGGCCAAACACCGGCCGGGCCGAGATCCTCCGGGCCTGGATGCCGCCGGCTGCGCTCGTCGGCACGGTCCTCGCGACGGTGATCGCCCTTGCCGGCACGTTCAGTGGACCGGACGGCACCACTGGCCGGGCCCCGCTCGCCGCGTTGCTCGGCGTGTGCACCTTGCTCGCCGTGGGAACCGCCGTCCCCATCGCCGTGCTGCTCGGCCAGGGAAGGATCATCCGCATCGCCGCGGCGACGGCCGCCGGGGTGATCGCCAAGCTTGCGATCAGCGTGGCGCCCTCCACGAACGGCCTCAACGGCAGCGTCGCCGCGTTGATGGTTGGCGAGGCGGTGACGCTGCTCGTCGCGCTGGCGCTCGTCGCCCGCATCGATCCCGACGTACCCGCCACGGCGCCGCTGCTACGCCTGCCGCTGCCCGACCTCGCCCTCGCCGTCGGCGGGGTCGGCGGTCTGTGGCTCGTCGGTGGCCTCGACGGCATCGCCGCCCGCGCCCTCCTGGGACCCGAGGACGCCGACGCGTACGCGAGCGCCGCCGCATTGGCGCGGGCCGGGTTCTTCGTCCCGGCCGCAATCGCACTTGTCGCCTTCACCCGACTGCTGAGCGCCCGGCCTCGCTCGGTCGAACAACGTCGCGCCCTGCGGCTCGGCCTCGTCGGAACCAGCGCCATGGCGGTCGTCACCGCCACCGTCGCCGTGCTCGTTCCCGGTTTGCTCGTTCGCACCCTCACCGGCAGCGCCACGGTCGAGCTCGGCGTGCTGCGCCTCCTGGTCGTCGCCTGGGCGCTGCTCGCCCCCGCCCACCTCCTCGTGCTGTTCCTCATCGCCACCAACTCCCGGCTCGCTCTGCTCCCGTGGGCTGCGCTCCCCGCGGCGCTGACGGGCGCGGCGCTCGCTCCCCACGACCCGATCGGACTCGCAGGAGTCGTGCTGGCCACCGCTGCGATCGTGCTCGGTGCGGTGGCTACCCCGGCGCTGCTGCGGACCCGCCCGGTCACACGATCGCAACAGGCCGTGCTCTCGCGGGCCGCCTCGGAATCTTTCGGCGACGGCACCACACCCACGTCCGACGTCACGATCGTCGTCCCCTTCTACAACCCGGGTCAGACGGTCGCCACCACCTTGCGGCGGCTCGACGCCGTGCTCGCCGGTACCGGCCGGCGGTACGAGATCATCGCGGTCGCCGACGGGTGCACCGATGGCAGCCCCGAACTCGTCGATCGGATGGGCCTCCCCACCGTGCGCACCCTGCGGCTGCCCGTCAACTGCGGCAAAGGAGCGGCCGTGCGCGCCGGGCTCGCCGCCAGTGGAGCGTCGCTCGCCGGCTACCTCGACGCCGACGGTGACATCGACCCTGCGCTCGTGCTCAGGCTCCTCGCCGCCATCGAGGCCAGCGGCGCCGACATCGCGCTCGGCTCCAAACGCCATCCCGACTCGATCGTGGACATCGCCACCGTTCGCCGGTTCTGGTCCTGGGGGTACCAGCGCCTCGTTCGACTGCTGTTCCGGCTCGACGTCGGCGACACCCAGACCGGCATCAAACTGCTCCGGGGCGAGGTCGTCGACGATCTGCTCGGTTCGATGGTGGAGGACCGCTTCGCGTTCGACCTCGAACTGTTCGTGCTCGCTCGCGACCGCGGCCACACCGCATGGGTGGAAGTCCCCGTCACCCTCGGCCACAAGGAGCGCAGCACCGTGTCGTGGCGAGCCGTCGTACGAACGCTCGGCGACACCGTGCGGATCTTCGGTCGCTTGACCATCGCGCTCGGCTACGACCGGACCGACGACCCGACGGTCGGGGTCGGATCCCCCGCGCTCGGCGATCTCGAGGGGGCGGCCGAGCGCTCCGCCCCAACCCTGCGCTCTGGAGCGACCCGATGACGACGCCGCCCACTCTTTCGGTCGTGATCCCGGCCTACAACGCCGCAGCATGGCTGCCCCGCACCCTCGAGGCGCTCCGTCGGGCCATCGCCCTCGCCGCATGGCCCGACGTCGAGATCGTCGTCGTGGACGACGGTTCCACCGACGACACCGCCACCGTCCTGGCCGCCGACACCGGCATCCCCGCCGTCTCCGTCGTGTCCCAACCCAACGCGGGCCGGTTCCTGGCCCGCCGCGCCGGGCTGCGCGCTGCTCGAGGCGAGCTGGTCCTGCTGCTCGACTCCCGGGTGTTTCCCCACGAGCCCTCGCTCGGCTTCATCCGGGAGCGGCTCGCAACCCACCCCGACCAGAGGGTGTGGAACGGCGATGTCGTCATCGACACCGCCCGCAATCCCTACGCCGGGTTCTGGGCGGCCCTCGTCAAGATCGCCTGGCGCCGATGGTTCGCCGACCGCACCGAGGCTGCGTACGGCCTCGCCGACTTCGACCACTACCCGAAGGGCACGACGTTCTTCGTTGCGCCCCGCTCGCTGCTCCTCCGCCTCGTCGAGGAGTTCGTGCCGAGCCACGACGATCTCGCGCTCGTGAGCGATGACACCCACCTGCTGCGCGGCCTCGCCGCCGAGCAACCGATCCGGTTGTCCTGCCAGTTCCGCTGCACCTACCACGGGCGCGAAGACCTAGGCGGTTTCCTTCGTCAGGCCTACTACCGGGGCACCACCTTCGTCGACGGACACTTGCGCCGAGGGAGCCGGTTCCTCGGCCCGTTCGTCCTCCTCGCTGCCGCGTCCCCGGGCCTGGCGGTGATTGCGGCTCGCCGTCCTCCGCTCGCTGCGGTCGGGTTGGTCGCTGCAGCGGGCAGCCTCGCCGCGACCGCCCGTCGTTGCGGTGCCACCGTCCACGAAGCGGGCTCCCTCGCCGCGCTCGCCCCGGTGTTCGGGGTGGTCTACGCCGGCGGCATCGGCCGCGGCCTCGCGCTCCGGGTCCGCTCGGCGCTTCGCCGGGGTACCGCTCAGGCCGGGGTCGCGACAGGGCAGAAGCCGTTCACCTCCAACCAGGACACGATGACGTCGCTCGGCGACACCGACCGCACGAGCGCAGGGCGCCGGTAGTGAGCGGGCTCGTCGAGGAACGACGTCAACGCACCCTCGCCGAAGCCCGAAACGACGACGTTTGCACCGAGACCTTCGAATCTCTCGGTCGTGCGTCGATAGACGCAGCAGGGAACTCCGAGTTCTGCCGCTTCTTCCTGCAGACCACCAGAGTCGGTCACCACGAACTCACTCCGGCGCAACAGGGTCAGGAAGGTGGCGTACCCCTGCTTGGGCAGTCGGACCAGAGACGCAACCAGCGGATCGAGACCGAGTTGCGTCAGGCGCGCCCGGGTGACCGGGTGATCGACGAACAGCAGCGGGCAGGCGTCCGCGCGGTGCGAGTACACGGCGAGTTCGGTCAACACACGCTCCAGCTCAGCCGGGTTTGCATACAACTCGCTGCGGTGCAACGAGACCAGGCCGAACCGTTCGGGAATCCCGGCCGGAAGAGAACTGGTGACCATCGACCGAAGCCGGAGAGCGTCGACGACGGTGTTGGCGCCGGTGTCCACCACGACACCTCGGGCCCTGCGCAGGTTGGCGACGGCGGAAGAGCAGGAGGCGAAGTGAACGTCGGCAAGGCGGGCGACGGCACGCCGGTCGAGTTCTTCGGGGAAGGGGTTCCGCCAGTCACCGCTGCGCATTCCCGCCTCGACGTGGGCGACGGTGGCGCCGAGCGACCGGCCGAGCACGGCCCCGAACACCGTCGTCATCGTGTCGCCGTGGACGACGACGAGCGGCGGGCGCCCGTCGGCGTGCAAATCCGAGCGCAACGCGGAGCGATCTGAGGCGACGCGCCGCGTCAACCTCGCTGCCCAGCGGGCAACCTCGCCGGCGCTGCGCAACGAATGGCCTTGCCATCCGGTCCCGAGCCAACGATCCGGGTGGCGAAGACCGAGGGCATCGGTCGCGGGCGGCAACTCGTCGAACTGCTGGCCGGTGCACCACCACCGATAGCCGATCCCGCGATCGTCGAGTCGTTCCGCGATCGGCGCCAGCTTGATCAGCTCCGCAGTGGTTCCGAACACGAACGAGATCACGAACGGTTCATCGGTCGTGTCGGCCGCCGGCTGAGCGACACTGCCATCGAAAGTCTGCCCATACCCTTAACACAGCGATGCTGGTACAGGAACGCCCTACCGGAGCCGTGCATCGGGTTCCGTCGCTGCTGCGGGGCAGCGTGCCGCTGCTGCTGGCGTCACTGGCGACGACTGCCACGAACTACGGGTTCCAGATCATGCTGGGCCGCAGCATGGGACCCGACGAGTTCGGACGCTGGTCGGCCGCATTCAGCCTCGTAGCGCTGACCGGCATGGTCGGGGTAGCTCTCCAGACGGCGGTCGCTCGGGCCGAGGCCACGCGCCCCATGGCGGCCTCGCCGGTCCGGCCCTTGGCACTGGTGGTTCGTGACCCGGTGTTGGCCCGGGTGCTGTTCGCCTCCTGCGCGCTCGCCACGGTGATCCTCCTCGCCGGTCCGATGCTGGCCCGGTGGCTCGGGCTCGACGCTGCCGTGGTGGCGGGCATTGCGCTCCTGATGCCTGGCACCGCGCTGTGCTCGGTGGCCTTTGGACTGCTGCAGGGTTCCCGCCGGTTCGGGGCCCTCGCACTCATGAACGCAGTACTCGCTGGGGGCAAGTTGGCGGCCGGCGCTGCGGCCATCGCCATCGGGCTCGGGAGCGCCCCGATCCTGCTCGCCCTCGGAGCGCTCACCGTCGTCACGGCTCTCGGCGCCATTGGCTGGGGGGCCCGCCGTCCTCTTGACGACCCGCGACTGTTGCTGCGGGATACCGGACGGGCCGCCATCGCGCTCGGGACGGTCGCCCTGGTCGCCGTCATCGACGTGCCGCTGGCCCGGTACTGGCTCGACGCGACGGCCGCTGGCCGCTACGCCGCCGCCGCAACCGCCGCACGTTCAGTGTTGTTCGTCCCGGCGGTCATCGCCTCGGTCGCACTGCCCGAGCTTGCCCGGCGCGGCCGCGGCAGCGACCGGCGCGAGCGGGGCGTCCTCGTGCGCGCCACCGTGCTCACCGGCATCGGCGCCCTGCTCGGTTGCGGGGCGCTCGCCGTGCTCGCGCCAGTCGTGTTGCCGCCCTTGCTCGGCACGACCTACGACGCGTCCTCCCCGCTCGTCTGGCAGCTCGGCCTGGCCTCGGTACCCTTCGCCGCCGCTGGACTGCTGGTGCAGTTCCTGCTCGCCCGATCCGGCGCATGGTGGCTCGTGCTGCTCCCGCTCGCACCGATGGCCCAGGTCGCCTTGCTCATCTTCGTCAACGATCGGCCGACCGACGTCATGTGGTCCTGCGTCGTAGCTTCGACGGTCCTGCTGGTCATCAGCGCGTTCGCAACTCTCCGCGAGTGCCGCCGAGCATGACGTCCCATCGCATCGAACACTGCTCGTTCACCCTGGCCTTCAACGGCTTCGCCGACCCCGCCGAGGGGTATGCCGACGGTCCGGCGGAGGCATTTCGCGAGTACCTGTTGACTCGTGGAGCGAGGCGCGTCGTCACGATCACTCATCCACTGCGTCCGGAAGCGCCCGGGCGTCACATGATCGATCTCGACGGCGCCGGCGGGCGGTCCCGCCGCACGGTTCGACTGCCGCACCGCCCACCCTGGACCTTCCCGCTCGACCTCGCCGTCCCGCTGCGCAGCTCCCCCTGCGACGTGTGGGTGGGGTTCAACCCGCTCGCAGCAGCCCGCGGCCTGCTCGAGCGGCACCGGGGACGCGCGGCTCGAGTGGTCACCTGGAACATCGACTTCGTTCCGGACCGGTTCGGGGCTGGCCGCCTCACTGCGGCCTACGACGCGATCGACTCGCTCGTGGCTCGCCGGGCCGACCTGCGCATCGAGTTGTCCGCAGCGGCGGCCGAGGGGCGTGCGGTACGCCACGGCCTGTGCGAGCAGGATGCCCCGGTGACCATCGTGCCGATGGGGGCCTGGTGCGACCGCACGGCGACCACCTCCGGCGATGACTCCTTGACGACGATTCGCGTTGCCTACGTCGGTCATCTCGTGGAACGCCAAGGCGTCGACCGCCTGCTGGACGCGGTGGCGCTGCTGCGTCGCGACGGCCGCAGGGTCGAGGCGCAGATCATCGGGGCCGGATCAGAGTCGGCTGCGCTCGAGCAGCGCAGCCGGGCGCTCGAGCTCGACCGGGTCGTCACGTTCCACGGGTTCGTTCCCGACCAGCGGAAGGTGGAGGCGATCCTCGCCCGCTGCAACGTCGCCGTCGCTCCGTACCGGGACGACCCGACGTCGTTCACTCGCTTCGCCGATCCCGGCAAGCTCAAGGTGTACCTCGCCGCCGGATTGCCGCTGGTGCTCACGCCTGTGCCTCCCAATGCCGGCGAACTGCGGGAGTGCGGCGCAGCACTGGTGGTCGACGACGACCCCGCTGCGATCGCCACCGGGATCGCACGCTGGGTGTCCCACCGCGACCTCTGGCTCTCCGGGCGGCAGGCCTCGCTCGACCACGCCCGCCGGTACGACTGGCCGACCTTGTTCGCTCCCCTCCTCCACCGCCTGGGCATCGACGCAACCGTTGGCCACGAACGGCTCGAGGCGGCGACTACCGCCGCCTGAAGTGGTAGAGGCCCACGCCGTAGGACCGATCCAACACGTCGGACGGATCGCCAGTGTGGACCGCCCCGTCGGCGACGAGCGCGAACTCCACGAGTTCGAAGCCGACGAGACGGTCGACCGCCAGCATCGGATCGATGATGCGGTGCCCGTTGAACTCGACGCGGGGACGCCCGACCGGATAGCCGACGTAGAGGTGACCGCCCGGCAGGACGGTGCCGGCGAGCGCGTCGAGGCCGCGGAGGTGTCCGAGCGGATCGAGGGGGTCGCCGTACCGGCCCAGACCGAAGTGCTCGAGCGCATGGACGGACGACGCCGACGTCGTCGTGATGCCGTCGAGCCGGCACGCATCGGCTTGGATGAACCGCAGTCCGTCGACCTCGGTCGCCAACGGCCGGACGTCGACGACGTCGACCTCGGTGAACGTCAGTAGGTGCGCCACGAGGCCGTCGATCCGTGAGCCGACGTCGAGGTGGCGCGCCGGTGCCTGCCGGCGGATACGACGAGCGGTCCAAAGATCGGCCAGGAAGTACTCACCCGTCGTGCCGGCGCCGCTCGAGGCGTCCGCAAGCGCCGGGAGAGCGGTACGCCATGAGGGCAGCGGCGTGCCCACGTCACGGCTCATCGTCCGGAACGATCGCAGATCACGGACGAAACGGGGGACGTTGCGGACCGCCTTCGCCGTCGCACGAGGATCGATCCCGGCGAGCGCCAGGCCGAGGCCGACCCGCCTCAGGGCCTCGTGCACGACGACGTCGTTTCGGGTTCGAGCAGGGGGTGCGCCCGGCCTCATCGGACCGGCTCCACGGCAAGCCGCTCGATCCCAACCCGGATCCCGCCGCCCGGCGGAGGCGGCCCTTGGACGTGGACCTCCAGTTCGTCGCCAACCGCCACCTCGAATCGGAGCGGAACGCGTTCGGGGTCCCGCACCCTGCCGCGCCACCGCTCACCGGTCCGGTCGGACACCACCACTTCCTCCTCACCGACTGCGCTGCGGAGGTCGAATGACACTTCTGCCCTGATCGTCGGCGCACCCAGATCGACGACCGGAAGGCGTCCACGCTCCTGGGTCCACACGACGGAGCGCCAGCCCACGTAGTCGGGTGGGTCGAACCCAGGACCGATCGTCGCCGCCACCTCGGCGGGCGGACCCGGATCGACGACCAGGACTTCCATGACCGCGAACGCCCGCTCCCACAGGTCCTTGAGCTCGCTGGCCTTCGGCGTGGACGCGACGGTCGAGTGCACCAGCCGATAGCCGGCCGGGAGTTCGCCGCTGCCCGAGAGCCCGGGGTACAGCAACCGGTGGACCACGACCCGGTCGACACCCATGGCGCGCAGGAGCCCAGGGGTCTGCGGATCGCCCAACCCGATCATCGCCTCCTGCAGCGGCACCGAAGGCGCCCAGTGCACGCTCGCGTTGAACAATCGCTTGCCGTGGATCGGTTGGAACGTCTGGAACTGCCCGTCCGGCTGCATGCGCGGGCTGTCGAGCGGATACTCCGCGATGATCCGCGCGTCGGTCTGCGCCGCCAACCACCGGTAGCCCGGCGGAGCGGCTGACAGGTCGAACGTTGCGGCTCCGGGGACCGTCGCCGTCTCGATCATCGTCACCGCGCCGACCACCACCACCGCAAGGGTTCGACGCGATCGACGGAGCTGATCGAGGACCGACGCCAGACCGAGTGCACCGAGAACGACGACGGCGAGGTGGGTCAGCATGCCGATGCGGGCGTACACCCGCCAGAAGGGCAGCACGCCGTGGATGATCGACAGACCGGGGACGGGGAGGTCCGGGGGCAGCGTGGCCCACAGGGCCAGGCCGGCAAGGGTCAGCATGGCGACGACCGGGGTGCGCGTCGGCAGCCCGAGCGGTGTTCGGCGGGCGGCCTCGCTGCGGAGCCCTCGACGTACGCCGACGACCGCGAGGGCGAGCATGCCGAGGCCGATCGACAGCGTCTTTTCGATGAAGTTGCCGCTCAGGTTCCGGTCACGCCATCCGCCGGCGATCTCACCGAGTAGCGGGTTGTCCCGCGGCCAGAGCAGGAAGTCCAGCGGCGAGGCGGTCCAGAACCGGACCTCGTCGAACGGCCGATGCACGGCATTCGAGAGGCCCGTCCGGCTGCGCAGTGCGAGCAGTGCGAGCCCGAGCGGTACCACGGCCAGAGCGGACACTGCCCCGGCCAGCGCAAGCGTTCGGCGGCGAGCGCGTCGGCGGGGATCGACCGGGCGCCGCCAGCCGGCGAGCGCGAGGCCGAGCACCGTTCCCCCAACGGTCACCGCAACGAACACCGGGCCGTACGGCTCGGTGTAGCAGTACGCAGCGACGAAGAGGCCGAGAGCGACAGCGACTTGCGCTCGCGGCCGCTCCCACAGGCTGAGCGCCGCCAGCACGATCAGCGGCAACAGCTGACTGTGGACGTAGCTCACGTGGAACTGCGCCTGCATCTGGTGGAACGCCGAGTACCCCCAAGCCAGACCGGCGAGGAAGGCGACCGAACGGAATCGCACCACTCGACAGACCAGGACGAACGTCGCCGTCGCAGAGCTGACCAATCCGAGAAGGATCGTGAGGTTCCACGAGCAGGCCGCGGTGGTGACCTTCCCGAAGGCCCAGAGCGGCAGTTCGGTGAACAGCGACGACCATCGGTAGGGGAACCAGAACTCCTCCCCACCCGGCGCGGCACTCCAGGTCGTCCAGGCGTGGAACGGCCACCCGCCGAGCTGCTGGTAGGTCCAGGCCGTGCGAAGCCCGCCGGCGGTGGCATCCCCACGTGGGCCGAACACGACGGTCTCGCAGGACGACACCGCCGGCCAAAGGAACGTGATGCCGACGACCACGTAGCCGATCACCGCCGCAAGGAGCGAGGGGGCGAGGCGCCGCTCGGAGGAGGCGCCGGGCTCGACGGGGGGCACATCCCGTGCCGGAGCCGTCAGGACCATACCCGGCTACCGTCGGCGGCCGAGACCGGATCTTGAGCTTCAGGCCCGGTCCCGCTGCCGGTCGAGCCACCCGAGCAGGAGGGCCACCGCCCGAGGATCGTGCCGGAGCCGGTGACCGGCGCCGGCGAGCAACCGGAGGTCGGCCTGGCCGTGGGCTCGGGCGAACTGACGCGCATCGGCCTCGGGGACGACGTCGTCGTCGGCGCCGTGGACCACCAGCAGCGGGCGAGGGGCGAACCGTTCCGTTGCCACGAGCGGCTGCACTCGAGCCACTTCGCGCGCCCAGGCTTCAAAGCTCGGCGGGAACGCCGGGTCCCGAATCGCGCCGACGTCGCGCGCATGTTCGAGGAAGCGTCGAGGGTGCCGCGCCCAGTCGTCGAAGTCCGCCCGACCCGCGAGCATGGCCACGCCGCGTATCCGTGGATCCCCGGCGGCAACGCACACGGCGAGCGAACCGCCGGTCGAGGTTCCGCACAACCAGATGCCCGATGGCTCGGCCTCGGCATGGAGATGCTCGACGGCGTTGCGCAGGTCGGCCAACCACCCGGCGAACGAGAAGCTGCCCTCGCTGTCGCCGCAGCCCCGGAAGGTGAAGGTCAGGGCGGCCCAGCCGAGATCGTTCGAGATCCGCTCGACCAACTCCGGGAACGTACCTGCGGAGCGTCGGGCATCGATCGGACCCGTGGGGAATCCGTGACACAGCACGAACCCCGGCAGACCGGTTTCCCGGCGACCTCCCGGGAACACGAGATGCCGGGCGAGGGCGAACCCGTCGGACCGGAAGGTCCCGTTCACCCGGGGACCGCGCCTTCAGCCCTTGGCCGCCGCCCGAACCCCCGGGCATTGCGCGCACAGGCGATAGCCCCGGTTGCGGGCCTCGGCCACGGTGTCGGGACCGAAGCACAGGTACGCCTCTGCGCCCACGAGTTCGTCGATGACCGTCGGGGCGTCGCAGGCATCGATGTCGTGCACGATCTGCGAGCGCTTGTCGCCCACGTACCGGTTGTGCTCGAAGCGGGTGAGACGTTCCACGGGCCGGCAACGTAGCCGAGGTCGGGCCCGCTACGGTCTACGGGCCTCTCGACCCCAGGGATTGCGCATGACCGTTCTCGTCACCGGCGGCGCCGGCTACATCGGCTCCCACACGGCCCGCTGGCTGCGCCGATCCGGGCGCGAGGTCGTCGTGCTCGACAACCTCGAACTCGGCCATGGTGAAGCGGTCGGCGACGCACCGCTGGTGGTCGGCGACATCGCCGATCATGCGCTCGTGGAGCGGGTCGTGGCTCGTCACGGAATCGACAGCTGCATCCACTTCGCCGCCTACAAGAACGCCGGCGAGTCGATGGTGCGGCCCGACAAGTACTTCGGCAACAACACGGCTGGCAGCCATGCCCTCGTCGATGCGCTCCAGCGTGCGGGTGTGCATCGCATCGTGTTCTCCTCGACCTGCGCGGTCTACGGCACCCCCGAGGTGTCTCCGGTGGCGGAAACCGCCCCGTTGCGACCCGAAAGCCCCTACGGCGAGTCCAAACTGATGGTCGAACGGATCCTCGACTGGTACGACCGACTCCACGGCGTGCGCTCGGTGTGCCTGCGGTACTTCAACGCCGCGGGTGCCAGCCCGGACGGCGACCTCGGTGAAGACTGGCGCTTCAGCCTCAACCTGGTCCCGGTGGCGATCAAGGCGACGCTCGGCCGGCGCGAGCCCCTCGACGTGTTCGGGACCGACTACCCCACCGTCGACGGCACGGCGATCCGCGATTACATCCACGTCGACGACCTCGCCGCTGCCCATCTGGCGGCCCTCGAATGGCTGGAACGTGGGGGCGAGTCGAGGGCGGTCAACCTCGGCACGGGGATCGGCTCGACCGTGCGCGAGGTCCTGCACGCCATCGAGCGGGTCGCAGGCCGACCCGTCCCCCACCGGGACACCGAGCGTCGCCCCGGTGATCCCGTCCAGGTGTACGCGGACAACCGGCTCGCTCGCGAACTGCTGGGTTGGACACCGAGGTACGACCTGCAGGGCATCGTCGAGACCGCGTGGAACTGGCACGCCGCCCACCTCGACGGATTCGCGGGCTAACGCCCGACGTCGCTCGTCAGCCGAGCGCTCCGTCCGCGCCGAGCTCCTCGGGTGGGGCTTGCGGTCCGACGGCGCCGATGAAGTCGAGATACGCCAGGTGTGCATCGACGATCGCAGCGACGTCTTCGTCGGCGAGGTCGAGGCCAGCGCCCTCTACGGCGCCGATCACCTCACCGATCGCGCCCGTGTCGTCGACGAGCACCACGTCCTCGATGTCCTGAGGCCGGTCCATCAGCCGGTCCGGCTGCAGCCCATGGGCGTGCAGCAGACGCATGTGGATCCGAAGGACCTCGCGCACGTCGTCGTAGCCCAGCCGGGCCTGGGCGAGCTGCGGCAAGCGGTCCGCGACGTACGCGACCGCTTCCTCGAGCTCGTAGGTGACCCGGGGTGCGACTGCGTCCAGGCGGCGCGCCTCACGGCCGACCACGACGGCTGCAATCACGAACACGACCACGGCGGTCGCCACCAGGATCAGCCAGGCCATCGCCCGTCACGCTAGGTCGCCACTCGGGCTGGTGCCGCCCCGGACACGCGCCGAGGGCCGGCCCAACCGGGCCGGCCCTCGGGAGAACGAAGCGATCGTTCAGATGCCGATGCGCTGGGCGAGCAGCTCTCGGTGGTAGCTGGGGTCGCCGAAGAGCAGCTCGGACGACTTGGCGCGCTTGAAGTACAGGTGGGCCGGGTGCTCCCAGGTGAAGCCGATGCCGCCGTGGATCTGGATGTTCTCGGCGGTGGCGTGGAAGTACGCCTCCGAGCAGTACGCCTTGGCCAGCGAGGCGACCGAGGGCAGCTCGTCGTTCAGTTCCGACGCGCACCACATCGCGTAATAGGCCGCTGACTTGGCCGATTCGACCTCGAGCAGCATGTCGGCGCACTTGTGCTTGATCGCCTGGAACGAGCCGATCGGGCGGCCGAACTGCACGCGGACCTTGGCGTAGTCGACGGCCATTTCGAGCACCTTCTGGGCGCCGCCGACCTGCTCGGCCGCAAGGCCGACCGCTGCGAGGTCGAGCACCTTCGACAGCACGTTCCAGCCGTCGCCGTCGGTGCCGATGAGCGTCGCCGGGGTGTTGGCGAACTCGAGCTTGGCCTGCTTGCGGGTCTGGTCCATCGTGGACAGCGCCGTGCGGGTGAGCCCGGCGGCGCCGCCGTCGACGGCGAACAAGCTCACGCCGGCGGCGGTGCGGGCGGCCACGATGATCAGCGACGCCGTGTGGCCGTCGAGCACGAAGGACTTCGTGCCGTTCAGCGTCCACGAGCTGCCCGACCCGGAGGCCGACATCGTGATCCCGGCCTCGTCCCATCGACCCGCCGGCTCGGTGAACGCAAGGGTGGCGATCGTCTCGCCGGAGGCGATGCCGGGGAGGTGCGCGGCCTTGGCGGCGGCGTCACCCGACTGCAGCAGGGTGTTCGCAGCGAGCACCACGGTCGAGTAGTAGGGGGCGCACAGCAGGGAGCGGCCCATCTCCTCGAGCACGATGCCGAGCTCGACCCAGGAGAACCCGGAGCCACCGAACTCCTCGGGGATGGCCAGGCCCTGCAGGCCCATCTGCTCGGCCATCTGGGACCACACGGAGGCGTCGTAGCCGTCGCCGGTCTCCATCAGGCGGCGGACCTCGAGCTCGGGGGACTTCGAGTCGAGGAACTGACGAACGGTCTTGCGGAGCTCTTCCTGCTCCTCGCTGAAGGCGAAGTTCATGCCGACATCCTGCCCGGTGGCCGCCGCCCCGTCGAACGCTCCGGTGTACACCGGCGTACACTCGGGCGGTGGACTCGATGGGGATCCGGGAGCTGCGGGCCAACCTCGCCGCCGTCGTGCGCCGAGCCGGCGCCGGGGAGCGAATCGTGGTGTCCGTCGACGGCCGCCCCGTCGCCCAGCTCGGCCCACTCGGCACCGATCAGGACGCCCCGACCTTGGAGGACCTCGCCGCCCGAGGGCTGCTCACCCTGCCCCGGCGGCCCGACCGCCCCGACCCGGCCGCGACCGTCGAGCCGTGGGCCGGGGTCCGCCTCGACCGGTTGCTGCAGGAGATCCGCGGCCGATGACCCTCGCACTCGACACCAGCGCGCTGCTCGCCCGGTACCTGCGCGGCCCCGAACGCGACGTCGTCGTCGCTGCGATGGCCGCCGACCCGGCGTGGTGCGCCTGCGCGCTCGCGCTCACCGAGGCCCTGATGCTGGCCGAGCGTGTGGTGGGCAACCCGTACGACGCCGATGCGCTGCGCCGGGCGCTGCGCGACGACTGGGAGCGCATCGCCGTGGTCCCCGTCGACGAACGCTGCCTCGACCTCGCCGCCGAGTTGGGCCGCACCCACCCGGTGCGCACGACCGACGCCGTCCACCTCGCCGCTGCGGCCCGCCTGCCGGCCCCGGTGCGGTACTGCACGTTCGACCCCAACCAGATCCCGGTTGCGCTGTCACTCGGGTTCGAGGTCATCAGCACGTAGCCTCACCACCATGAGCACGCTGCACTGGTCGGCCACCGGCGCCGAGATCCACAAGGTGGTCGTCGGCCCCTACGAGAACAACGTGTTCGTGCTGCGGTGCACCCAGACCGGTGACGCCGTGCTGATCGACGCCGCCAACGAGCACGAGCAGCTCCTCGAGCTCGCACGCGGCCTCGGGGTGCGTCGGGTCCTCGAGACCCACGGGCACTGGGACCACATCCAGGCCGTGCCGGCGATGCGCGAGGCCGGCTACGAGGTTGCGGTCACGGCGCTCGACGCCCCCCGCTTGGCCGAGGTCGGCTACGACGTGTTCCTCGACGATGCCGAGGTGGTCGAGGTCGGCCGGCTGCGGCTGCACGCGATCCACACGCCGGGGCACACCGCAGGCTCGATCTGCTTCCGCCTCGACGGCCACCCCATCCTGTTCTCGGGCGACACCCTGTTCCCCGGAGGCGCCGGCGCCACCGGCTTCGAAGGCGGCGACTTCCCCACGATCATCACCTCGATCGACCGGCGCTTGTTCACCCTGCCGGCCGACACCATCGTGCTCCCGGGCCACGGGGTCGACACCACGATCGGCACCGAGCGCCCGCACCTGCAGGAATGGGTCGACCGGGGGTGGTGAGCGCCGTGGGCCTCGACGGCGCCCTCCCGGCGGACCAGCGCCCCTTCGACCACACGCCGGTGAGTACCGCCGATCTCCCGGCCACCCCGACCCGGGACCGCAACGTCGCCGGCTCCGCGTGGCGAGAAGCCCCAGAGCGACTGCTGCGTCTGGGCGACGACCTACCCGGGCAGCCCGAGGCGGCGTTCAAACGGCGGATCGGCCGATGGCTGCTGTGGCGTGCGGGTCCCGCCGTCGACGCCGACGCTCGCTACTGGGCGGCCGATGCCGACGACCTCGGTCGCCAGTTCGAGTTCCGTCTCGATCCCGACGGCTCAGGCCGTGGCATCGGGCCCTCGGGGGTCGCACACGTCCGGTTCCGGGCCTGGAAAGAGGACCTCCGGGACCACGGGCGGTGACGACTGCGGCGACACCGACGTAGACGTCGCCGGAGCGGCAGGCCCGCGCTCGGTTCGACCGTCGACGGCACCACCGCCACAGTGTTACCGATTTCCTACCCAACGATCGGGCTCCGACATTTCTCCTATGGCGATAGTGGTAATAAGCTTTCGGGCATGTCGAGCGAGCCGTTGTTCGCCATCGAAGCTCTCAACGCCCGGCCCACGGCCGGCGAGGGGGACGAGCCGGCGGCCGAGATCCTGCGCGGTGTGGATCTGACGGTCCAGCCGGGGGAGATCCATGCCGTCATGGGGCCGAACGGTTCGGGAAAGTCCACGCTCGCCAACGTGCTACTCGGCTCCCCGGAGTACGAGATCACCTCGGGCACCCTGCGGTACAAGGGTGACGACGTCACCGCCTGGCCGACCGACGTGCGGGCCAAGGCCGGGATGTTCCTCGGTTTCCAGTATCCGCAGGAGATCCCGGGCGTCTCGGTCATCCAGTTCCTCCGTCAGGCCCTGTCGGCCCGCAAGGGCATCGACCTGTCCGTGCTCGAGCTGCGGCTGTCGATCATGGACTGGATGCGCCGACTCGGACTCGATTCGAGCTTCACGGACCGCCACCTCAACGAGGGGTTCTCGGGGGGCGAGAAGAAGCGCAACGAGATCCTCCAGATGGCGATCCTCGAGCCCGACTTCGCCGTCCTCGACGAGACCGACTCCGGCCTCGACATCGACGCGCTGCGGATCGTTGCGAAGGGCATCCGCGAGATCCGCCGTGACCGCTCCGAGATCGGACTCGTGCTGATCACGCACTACCAGCGACTCCTCGACGAACTGCAGCCCGACCATGTGCACGTCCTCGTCGGCGGTCGGGTCGTTGCGTCCGGCGGCATGGATCTTGCGGCCGCAGTCGAGCGGGACGGCTACGACCGGTTCGTGGGAAATCCGTGAGCGCCGTCGGCGTGCCGCTCGACGCTGCGGCGGTCCGCAAGGACTTCCCGGTGCTCGACCGGGTGATCCACGGCCGGCGGGTCGTGTACCTCGACTCCGCGGCCTCGTCGCAGAAACCGCGGGCGGTCATCGAGGCCCTGTCGCGTTTCTACGAGACGTCGTTCGCCCCCATCCACCGCAGCGCCTACGAGCTGGCCACCGAAGCGACCGAGGCCTACGAGACGGCACGGCGCAAGGTCCGGCGGTTCATCAACGGCCGGCGCGACCACGAGGTCGTGTTCACCAAGAACGCCACCGAGAGCCTGAACCTGGTCGTCGGGTCGTGGGGCCGGGCCAACCTTCGGGCGGGCGACGCCGTGGTGCTCACCCACCTCGAGCACCACGCCAACATCGTGCCGTGGCAGATGCTGGCGGCCGAGCGCGGCGTCGAGCTGCGATGGATCCCGCTCACCGCCGACGGCCGGCTCGACCTCAGCGACCTCGACCGGCTGCTCGAGGGGGCCAAGGCGCTGTCGTTCTCGGCCATGTCGAACGTGCTCGGCACGCTCGCCCCGGTCCGTGAGCTCACCGACGCCGCCCATGCGCACGGGGCGATCGCCGTGGTCGACGCCTGCCAGTACGTGCCGCACCTGCCGACCGACGTGCAGGCGATGGGGGCCGACCTGGTGGCGTTCTCGTCGCACAAGATGTGCGGACCGACCGGGGTCGGGGTGCTGTGGGGCCGCGAGGAGCTGCTCGAGGCCATGCCCCCGTTCCTGGGCGGCGGCCAGATGATCAGCGACGTGCGCCTCGACGGGTTCACCACCGCCGAACTCCCGGCCAAGTTCGAGGCCGGCACGCCGCCCATCGCCGAAGTCGTCGGCCTCGGCGCCGCGGTCGACTACTTGAGCGAGCTCGGTATGGCCCGGGTGCGGGCCCACGAGATGACGGTAACCGGGCACGCCCTGAGGTCGTTGAAGGATCGCTACGGCGACGACATCACCATCCACGGACCGACCGAGGTCGAGCACCGGGGCGGCGCTCTCAGCTTCGCGTTCCGTGGGGTGCACCCCCACGACATCAGCCAGGTGCTCGACCAGCACGGGGTGTGCGTGCGTGCCGGGCACCATTGCGCCAAGCCGCTGATGCGCCTGCTCGGGGTCGGGGCGACGGCCCGGGCCAGCTTCTACGTGTACAACGACACCGACGACGTCGACGCCCTCGCCGAAGCCCTCGAGGGCACCTCGGCGTTCTTCCTATAAGGCTGGTTGCCGTGCCCGGACTGGAAGACCTCTACCGAGAGATCATCCTCGACCACTACAAGAGCCCACGGAATCGTGGCCAGCTCGAGACCCCGCCGGCGGTCAAGGCCGAGGGCCACAACCCGCTGTGCGGCGACGAGATCCAGGTGTACCTGTTGCTCGACAGCGACCGGGTCGTCGACGTGCGCATCAGCGGGCAGGGCTGCTCGATCAGCCAGTCGTCGGCGTCGATGATGTCGCAGGCCGTGAAGGGCAAGACGCTGGCCGAAGTCCGAGCGACGGTGCGCGCGTTCAAGGCGATGATGTCGATCCACGAGCACGACCTCGGCGGCGACGGCGAGGACGCGGCCCTGGACGAGGCTTTACCGGGGGTCAAACTGGGCGACCTCGAAGCGCTGCGCGGCGTGGTCAAGTTCCCCGTGCGGATCAAGTGCGCCACGCTTGCGTGGAACACCTTGGTCCAAGGCATCGACGAGGCGACGAGCCGCTGAACCCTCAAACGCGGTAACCGTCGGCCGATCCGTAGCCCGATGCGGAATCTCGGTCGTGCGTGGTTCGTCGCAGTGTTCGCTGCCGCAGCCGTCATCGGGTTTCCCGGTACGGCTGGAGCACAGACGACCGCCCCGGCCGATGCGGCCTTTGCCGCCGTCGACCTGCTCGTCGCCGATACCCAGACCCTGGTGCACACAATGACGAAGGACATCGACGACGCCGAGTCGATCAGCAGCGCCCTTCCCGAGATCCCGCGCCTGGCGTCGTACGCCACGAGCGTGCAGCGCGACCTTGCTGCGGTTGGTGCTGGTGCGCCAACGGTAGAACAGGCTTCGTGGGCCACCCTGGAGGATCGGGTCCGCACGCTCGGGCTTCGGCTCTCGACCGTCCAGGCCGATGTCGCGTTCGCTCGGCCCGCTGCGGTGTCGGCCGTGATCGAGGATCTCCAGAAACGCCTCGACCTCGTTCGTGGTGCGAAGCGTGCCGTGATCGACGAATGGAGCGCACGAGCCGTGGAACCGTTGACGACAGCGACGGTCGGACTCGGTGGAGTGAGCGCCTTCACCTTGGCCCTCGGCGCCCTGATGGGTGTCCTCGGCGGCGGTTCCGGGCGGCGTCGCTTGCTGTGGTCCGTCTCGCTCAGCATGGTGCTGTTGGCGTTCGGCACCGGGATCGCTGCAGCCATGCATCTGCAGTTCGTCCGCACTGCCTCGCTCTCCGTCGTGTCCCTGCTGCCGGTCGGCGTGTTCGGTCTGATCGCGACCGTCGTACTCACCGAATCCCGACGATCGGCGGAGTCGCCTCAGCACGCGCGGACGAGCGCAGGGACACCGCCGCTTCCCGAGGTTCGGGTCGACAACTCCGCCGGCATGATGGTGTGGGGCGAGAAGCTCGACGCCCTCGAGCAGCTTCGTCGGCGCAACTGACCAACCGGTTCGAAGCGTGACCGCAGGTCACCCCGGCCCGAACCAGGGTTCGCCGGTGAGGTCGGCCTCGAGGAGGGCCCGGTCCTCGGGATCGGCGACCGGGACGGCCCGGGCCGACGCGAGGTGCCGTCGCGCCGCCGCTGCGTCGCCCAGACAGGCGAGGGCCCGGGCCATCGCCTCGTGGGCGTAGGCCAGGTCGAAGTCGGTGAGGCCGGCCGTGTCGCAGGTGTGCAGGCAGCGCCGGGCATGGTGGAGGGCGAGGGTCCCCTCGCCCCGCACCGCCCACACCCGGGCCAGGAGCCAGTCGGCGCGTGCCGTGTTGGCCGGGCCCGATCCCTCGGCGCGGTCCCAGTGGTACGCCGCGGCGTAGGCCCGGCGCGTCATCTCCTCGGCATCGGCGGGCGTGCGTTCGTCCTCGGGGCGCCCCAGGAGCTCCCAGGTCGCGTTGTTGGCCTCGATCGCCACGGCTCGGTGGGTCGACGGATCGACGGACATGCGCGCAGCGTGGCACCTCGACCATCGGCCGCGCCACGACGGCGCCGCAACCGGTCACTCGCCGACGAGACCGTCGATCGCCTCCCGCAGCAGATCGGCATGGCCGTTGTGGCGTGCGTACTCCTCGATCATGTGCACGAGGATCCACCGCAACGACGGCGCTTCGCCCCCGGTGGCGATCCGCGCCGCCGGCTGGTCGAGCCCGCAGCGACCGAGTGCCGTCACCATGGCGTCACGTGACGCGACGACCGACGCCGACCACAGCGAGCGGAGTTCCTCGGGTGTGTCCGAACGGGCCGAGGTCCACTCCCAGTTCGCGTCGGCGGCCAAGTCGATCGCCGCCCACGGCCGGGCCCGTGGCCGGTGGTGCAGGACGTGGGAGAACCGGTGGTCCTCCACCCAGGCAAGGTGCTTGAGGATCCCGCCGAGGGTTATCGACGACGACGGGATCGTCCGTGCGAGCTCGTCGTGCCCGAGGCCGCGGGTCTTCCACGCGAGTGTCGAGCGCTGCCAGTCGAGGAATCCGAGGAGCATCTCGAGCTCTCCGGCGCCCAGCGGCGGTTCGGGACGACCGTGTTCGTCGACGGTGATCACCGATCGCTCCCGTCAGCGGCACCGGAGCCGCGGTTCGCCTCGAACCACGGCACGGCGGCGTCGACGAGTACCGTCGCATCGAGCCGGGAACGAGCGCCGAACGGGGACCGGTCACCGACCGCCACGACGCCCCTGTCGCGCAACGGGGTCGCGTACGGGTCGAACGCCACTGCGTGAGCCTACGTACACGGCCTCACACGAATAGGGCGACCAGCTGATCGAGGGCTGCGCCCCAGCCGACGCAGAAGCCCAAGTCGGCGTGCGATGCCACTGCGGGTCGGAAGGCCGGTTCGAGCGCGCTGGTCCACACGAACCGCCGGTGCTCGAGCACGAGCGCGGGGCGCCGACCACCTGCGCTCACCGGACCGGGAAGCGCCGGGCGCCGCGCACCAGGATCCAGACCCCGACGGCGAGGAACCACAACTGGACGATGGTGACCGTCACCGTGGCCAGCGGACCGAGGTCGACACCGAACAGTTCGACGGCGTTGACCGCCACGGCAGCGGCGGCGACCACGCTCCACACACCGGCCCAGCGAGGGATCGCGTGGGAACGCAGGAGTCCCACCGACAGCAGACCGATCGCGATCGCGGCGAAGAGCCCGACGCCGAGGACCTCACCGATCGTTCCACCGTACGAATTCAGGGCGTCGTAGGTCCGGGCCACCGCATACCGCTGTCCGTCGTCGCCCGCAGCGGTGTAGGCCTCGGCCAGCTCCGGCATGGGGCCGAGCCACCGGACGATCCCGACGCAGCGCGCGATCGCGGATGCCACGGCGAACCCGACGACGAGCCGGCGGACCCCCGGCACCAGATCGCGTTCGACGAGGCGAGCCAGCAGCGTGATCGTCACGGCGAAGAGCACCGAGTAGAGGAGATAGACCGCGTACCCGAACCGAACCGCGCTCTCGTTCTCGGCCAACTGCGGCAGCGCGATCGACGCCGGATCGCCGAGGCTCGCCGGCCAGTCGACGGCAGCGCCGAGCACGACGAGCGGCACGAGCAGCAGCAGTCCCTGCGCCAGGGCGGCCCAGCCGGCCCCGCGTGCCGGTGGGACATCGACGGATGCCTCGGGGGTGGTGGAGGTGCGGTTCGTCATGGGGTTCTCTCCCGATCGTCGTGGGGATGGCGGTGTCGTGGGGATGGCGGTGTCGTGGGGACGGCGGTGGTCGCAGCCGTCGGCCCGTCACGGCGGAACAGCACCGCTGGGACCCGACCGTCGCCGAAGTGCGAACGGTCATCGCGTCGCTACAACTGTTCGCACTCTACTCGAGACCGCCGGAAACGCAAACAGTGTTCGCTCTGCGATGTCGGGTACCGTTGCGTGCATGGAAGGACGTCGCGCACGGCTGCGGGCCCACCTGGTGGACGAGATCCGCGCCGCAGCGCTCGACGAGCTCCGTCGAACCGGCGCCGCAGCGCTGTCCCTGCGCGAGGTCGCACGGGCAGCCGGCATCAGCCCATCGGGCCTCTACCGATACGTCGACGGGCGCGACGGCCTGCTCGAGCTCCTCATCAGCGACGGCTTCGAGGCGTTCGGCGCCGCGATCGATGCCGCCATCGCGGCGGCGGGCGACAACGCCGAAGCCCGTTTGGAGGCCGTGGCGCTCGGGTACCGGCGGTGGGCACTCGACAACCCGGAGCAGTTCGGCCTCATCCTCGGCACGCCCGTGCCCGGATTCCGCGCTCGTCCCGAGGGACGGACCACGGCGAGCGTCCGTCGCTTCGGCGCGCCCATGATCAGCGTGGTCACCGCTGCGTATGCCGCCAATCGCCCCGCCGGACGCGAGAGCGAGACCGCACGGACCGTCGACCCCCCTGCGCCCGACCCGACGAGCGGCGCCGTCCCCGAGTCGCTGCTCGTGCGCAGCTGGGCCCGCGTCCACGGCCTCGTGGCGCTCGAGGCGTTCGGCCATCTCGCCTGGAGCGGGCTCGACGTCGAGGCGCTGTTGCGGGCGGAAGTCCGCTCGATCCTGGTCGAACTCGGGCGCTTGGGGCCCGACGCCACCGACCGGGAAACGATCTGAGGTCCCCCGGCGGAGCCGAACAACCCAGCGAAGGATCCGGTCGACCCACGTCGGTCAGCCCTACGCCAGTGTGCCCTCTGCGAACGTCACCGGCATTCGATCCCACGTCGTGGCAAACAAGGATGCAGCCACGTCCAATTCCTGCGCCACAACTTCTGACGAGTCACCCTTGCAGAGGTCTACCCCAACGGCGGCACGCCGCCATTGCTCTCTGAACCCGGTCACCGTCCGAGGGCTTCGATGAACTCTCGTGGATCGACGCCAGCCTGTCGAAGGATGCCACCCAACGTTCCGCGCTTGACCTCGCGATGGGGCGGCACCACGCAGCCCGACGCTCCGCGACGCAGCATCACGTGGCTCCCACGTTGGCGAACCGCGACGAACCCGAGGCGCTCCAGCGCCCGGACGACTTCAGCACCCGAGAGGTGCGGGAGTTCAGGCAACGTCGGGGATGTGGAAGCTGGTGATCACTGGCCGCTCACCGAGCGGCAAAGGGAATTCCTCGAGGTACAGCGCCGTGGCCTCGGCCAGGTTGCGCAAGGCTTCCGCCTGCGTCTCGCCTTGCGACGTGGTGCCCGTCTCAGGGTTGAGAGCACTGAACCCGCCCTCGGGCGCAGCCCACAACACTGCGGTGAACTCCACAGCGTCGGCGGGCCTGCTCATGGCGACATCTAACCGTCACGGATCGCCAATCGCAAGCAACAACGCCGACGGCCCGAGAGGGAAGACTGTTGAGATGCCCACACTCGAAGACATCGTCGTCGACTGCCTCCACCCTGCAGTGCTCGCACGGTTCTGGGCCGCTGCGCTCGACGACTACGAGATCCGAGCGTACGACCAGGACGAAATCGAACGTCTCGCCGGGCTGAGGTTGACTCCGGAGACCGATCCGGTGGTCATGGTGGACGGCCCGATCGGTTCGATGTGCTTCCAGGAGGTCAACGAGACGACGAACGGCACGAGCCGAATACATCTCGACCCCCCACGAGCGACCGAGCGCTCGATGTCGCCCGATTGGTCTCGCTCGGAGCATTCGTGGAGGCCGTCCACGACGACCACACCGTCTTGGCAGATCCAGAGGGAAACGTGTTCTGCCTGTGCGACGAAACCAGTTGGAAGTCAGCCGCGCTTGAGATCGGTGACCAAGCCTTCGCTGGCTTCCACCAACCTGTGGGGCTCGATATGGAACACGTCATGCCACGTCCCGGCTGCAGCCCAGACCTCGTCGAACTGCAGCAGGTCGGGGTCGATGAACACGAGCAGGTGCGTCTTGTGGCCGAAGGGCCACACGCCACCGTTGACTTGTGAATCACTTCAGGTCGTACCGAGCTCGTCCCGGAGGGATTCGAGGTACGGCAGTGCCATCTGATCCTTGGGACGGTTCGCTGCACGCTTCGAGTCGATGATGTCGTCGAGAGACGCAACCACGACCACAAGTCCGTCACTCACTTCCTCCTGCGTCGCTCCGATCCGCCACCCTTCGTACCCGCCGGCGCGTCCAGCCGGGACGAAGGTCAGATCCATCTCGCCGAACTCGGTGACGAGGTTCAGCATCACAGGCATGGCGGCGAGGAATGGTCCGTCGAGTGGTGCCGGGACGGGGTCACCGTCGGTGCGGATCTGCGCTCCCATACGCCGCAGCGCACGTCCGAGGCGATCGAGGTTGTCCGGCGAACGAGCCGGGACGATGTCGATGTCGCGTGTCGGCAGCGAGGAGCCCCGAACGACGGCGGCGAAACCGCCGACGACGACGTAGTCGACCTGCTCCTCGTTCAGGATCGAACAGATCCGAACGGGGTCGAACATCATTCCGCCTTGACCTCGCGGGCGCGGCGGGCGTGCTCCTGGACATCGAGCAGGACGTTTGCGGTCTCGACCATGACTCGTACGCGGTCTTTCACCGAGAGTCGCAACTGGGCACGAATCTGTCCGACGTCGACCCCTCGCCAGTCCTCGAGCACCGATGCGCCCTGCATACCCGCAGTGTACGTTGCCCCACTCAGTTGCGCTTCAGGCCGGTGACCTCGCCGCCGGTGGCTTGTGGAATCCGTCGGCGCCCGATCCGCCTGCTCACCGATTGGCAACGACGCCGCCGCATGCCCGCCAAATGAGGGCCGCTGTTCGTCGTGCCCAGTCTTTCGGGATTCCTGCGCCGCCGATTACGAGGGCATACCGCGACTCAGAACCGAAGCGCCTCATTTTCAGTACAGTTTGGAATGTGACCGATCCAGTATCGAGAAGTACGACGTTGGTGCTCGTCCCGTGTTTCTCCGGAGCCAAGTGGGACCTTGAGGCTCTCCCACTTATCGGTGCGCGTAACGCCCTAGCGCTACAGCTGCCAGAAAATGTCGACTCGGTCGACGAGTACGCAGATTTCATCGGCAATCAAGTGGCAGACCTTGACGATTTTTTTTGGTCGGTGATTCATTTGGTGCGGTCATTAGCCTCGTCCTCGCGCTTCGCCGACCGAGAGGGCTTCGTGGATTGGCGATGTCGGGTGGATTTGCGGCCAATCCCCTCCCGACATGGAAGGGTCTTGCGGCGCGGGCCTCGCGGTTTGCAGGAGGGCCTCTCTACAGGCAGGGAACGCTTTGTTTCCATGCTTTCCAGCTCTCGTCCCGCTTCGACAAACAAGCTGAGGTTCCTCACTCGCAGCGCAACTACCAACGCCTGTTCGTGGAGAACACCCCGCGTTCATCTTGCACGGCAAGAATCACCTCTGTCATCGACTTTGGTGTGCTGAATCAACTTGACAAGGTCAAAGTCCCGACACTTCTCATCACACCAGATGACGATCGACTCGTAGGAGCCCAAGCCTCACAGGACTTGTTGGAGGGAATCCACGACTCTGAAGAGGTTGTGCTTCCCTCTACTGGTCACATGTTTCGATTCACCCATCCGACGTTGTATTCAAGAACCGTTCTTGATTCGTGGATCGTCTCGCTGCGCCGCCGGTGATTCGGTAGTCAAACCGTGCGCCTGAGCTCGGTGACCTCGCCGCCGCTGGCTTCGACAAGCTTGTGCGGCTCGATGCCGAACACGTCGCGCGGTGTCCCGGCCGCAGCCCACACTTCGCCGTACTGCAGCAGGTCGGGGTCGATGAAGATCGGCAACGCCGTCGCCAACCCCAACGGGGGCACGCCACCGTTGTTCCGTACACCGCATCAGCATGTGTCGTCCGTCGTCATCGTGTCCGCGGGCCGCCGAACGTCGTCGAGCCAGCGGGAGACCTCACGAGGCGTGCCCAGGAGCACCAGATCGGCCCCGGGCACATACCGGCGGACGTCGGCAATGAGGCGAGGCCGAGACACGCTGCCCCACCGCAACGTCCATGCCCAGAAGTCTCGGCGGCGAGCACCCCGGCGCAGAGCTCGCACCACGCACCGCACGAGGTGCGTGTCGAGGATGACCACCGTGTCTGCTCGTTCGAGCCGAGGCGCAGTCACGTCGTACGGACCGAGATCGCCGTCGAGGATCCAGGAAGGCTCCACCACGACGCGGCCCTGTCGCTCGACCCACTCCTCGGCGGAGAGCGCTCGAAGATCCGACCCCCAGTAGATCTTGTCGAGCTCGACCACCGGAAGGCCCGTGGCGTCTCCGAGACGTCGACTGAACGTCGACTTTCCTGCTCCGCCCCGACCCAAGACCACGACCCGCTCCACTCGGTCAGTGTGTCAGCCGAACCCCTGGATGAAGATCACGATTCGCCGTCGATCGTCGACTGAACTCGTCCGAACCTCGTCACACCCGCGCGGTAGCCTGCCCCCATGGCTCGACGCGCCGACGATCTGGGACCCACCGTCGTGGTAGTGAACCCCGATGAGGACTGCTCCGCCGCCGCGGGCCGTCTCATCATCGACGAGGTCCTCGAATCGCCGGTCGAGCCGTCACCCGAATCGCTCCATGCAGCCGAGATACTCCGCGAGCTCCGA